>JAEEGJ010004683.1_pt1 | contig 45414 bp, 41 predicted proteins | sample 8958761 | NCBI WGS metagenome assembly JAEEGJ01 (sample SAMN16246546, study PRJNA631951) | gut metagenome | biome: gut microbiome; feature: rumen; material: RS-attached | host: Bos | place: Iran: Karaj | collected 2018-10
ATGCAGAGATAACAAACTACATCTCAAGAAATATACAAAGGAGATGATGGATTATGAATTCGAAATACGACGAAGAATTAACGAGCTTCATAGGCAACGCAGAGAAGAATCTTATACAGGCAGCAGAACCGACGAAGTGCGTGATGATCTCGGAAGAGAACTGGGAGAGCATCGTCAAGACGTTGGAAGCGCAGTTAAAGGCGATGGACAGGCTTGGAACGTTACTGAACAGAACACTCACAGCGGAACAGACGTGCAGTTTTATAAATCAAATGACAGATATTCATATCAAACACGAACAGTATTGGATGGAAGAACTGACAGGCGAAGCAAAGACTCTGAAGACGGAATTGGAAGAACAATCGAAGAAAATGATGACAGATCTGACCTCACAGGCTGGGAAAATGAGCGAGCAGTCTGCTACGGTTCTGGCCAAGATCAAGATGGAAATGCAAGTTTATTCGGACAGACTGTATCACCGTCTGCTTCTTCCCTGCCTTCTTACGACGTTGCTCTCAGCGGTGCTTACCTTGTGGCTGGTGCTTCAACTCTGATCGAATCACCACAAGATGAAGACCATGACGAGAACGAAATTGCCCGTGAGAAAGCCTCTCACGAAGACAAAAAGAAAAAACAAAAGAACGGACAAGGTCCGGTCATAACTATGTAAAAGGAAAAGATTATATGGAAAACAATAACATAAACATCATTTTTGAACCCAACACAGAGCCGGTTGTCAGGAACGATGCGGCAACTGCATTCCTTATGGAAGTGGCAAGGAAGGGGCTTGAAAAACAAAAATCTGCACCGCCTCCGGTGCCAGAGGTGCCTCTTTGGGAGAAATACACGCTGACTATTCGTGAGGCAGCGGAGTATTTTCACATCGGAGAAAAGAGGCTCAGGCAGATAGTTGAGGAGAATCTTAACTCAGATTTTGTAGTAACAAACGGTAACCGCGCCATGATCAAGCGTAAAGCTTTCGAGAAATACATCGATAACGCAACAGTGGTCTAAGCAGTCGGTTAATTCAAAGGATAAGCCCGATATGATATATTTAGTGCGTGTTGTATCGGGCTTCATTCAATCGAAAGGAGACCCGAAATAAATGAATAAAAGGAGAGATAACAGAGGCAGATTATTACACAATGGAGAGTTTCAAATGCCTGATGGGCGGTATCGATTCAAATATACTGACGCATTTGGGCAGGAGAAAGTGGTTTATAGCTTAAGGCTGGATCATAACGATCCCGTTCCTCCGGGAAAGAAACGCACCCCTGCGCTGCGTGATATGGAGAAGCAGATACAGGCTGATCTGTTCGACCATATAGCTACAAACGGAGGAAATCTGACGGTTCTCGATCTTGTTGAGAAATATATATCGACCAAGATCAATGTCAGACCCACGACCATGACCCACTACAAAACGATTATCAACATCATAAAAAATGATCCGTTTGGACATAAGAGGATCGATACTGTAAGGTTATCTGATGCCAAGCTGTGGTTAATTAAGCTCCAGCAAAAGGACGGAAGAGGCTACAGCTCCATTCATTCTATACGAGGAGTTTTGAGGCCGGCCTTTCAAATGGCAGTCGACGATGACCTGATCAGGAAGAACCCGTTTTCATTTCAGTTGGTCGAAGTAATCGTAAATGACAGCGTAAGACGTGAAGCTTTAAGCCGCGAAAACGAGCGTAAGTTCTTGAATTTCGTAAAGGATGACCCTCATTTCAACAAGTATTACGAAGGTATTTATATCCTTTTTAAGACCGGAATGAGAATTTCTGAGTTCTGCGGACTTACTATATCGGACATCGATTTCGAAGAACACTCGATAAACATAGACCATCAGCTGATGAAGCATGGTTCAACCGGATACTATATCCAGAAGACCAAGACCGAAAGCGGAACAAGGGTTATACCTATGACACCTGATGTCGAAGAGTGTTTCAGAAAGATAATCGAGAACAGAAACCCTCCAAGAAAAGAACCGATCATCGATGGAAAGACAGGATTTCTATACTTCGATAAGGATGGCAGTGTAATGTATTCCCTTCATTGGGAACATTATTTCAAGCACATAAGAGAGAAGTATAACAGCATTTACAAGGTAGAGATGCCGTTAGTCACCCCTCATATATGCCGCCATACCTATTGTTCCAATATGGCAAAATCAGGGATGAATCCCAAGACTTTGCAGTACCTTATGGGACATTCAGAAATCGGTGTCACGCTTAACACATATACTCATACCTGTTATGAGGATGCAAAAGCGGAAATCTCGAAGCTCGGAATAGGGTAAAAATGCCTGAAACCCTTGAAAACACTCAGGTTATTTTTTCGGATTTTATACCGCAGTTTATACCGAATGATAACCAAAATATGCCAAATAATGGCACGAAAAGCAAAAACTGAGTTTTTGGAGGGTAATCGCGAAACCCTTGAAAAATAAGGCTTTTCGTAGTGAAAAAGGGTAAATCGTAACCATGATAAAAGTACTATTCGTTTGCCACGGCAACATTTGCCGCTCGACAATGGCTCAGTCCATGTTCCAGGACATGGTAAATAAAATGGGGCTCGCGGGCCAGTTCGAGATCGACTCTGCCGCAACGAGCCGTGAGGAGATCGGCAATGGTCCGCACTACGGAACCGTGAGCAAGCTCCGCTCTGTCGGCATCCCTGTTGTTCCACACCGTGCGCGCCAGATGACACGCGCCGACTATGAGCATTACGATTACCTGATCGGCATGGATTCCTACAATATATCGAACATGACGCGCCTTGCAGGCGGCGATCCCGACAGCAAGATCTACCAGCTGCTGACCTTTGCGGGTTCAAGCAGAAGCATCGCGGATCCCTGGTACACCGATAATTTCGACGAGACCTACGACGATCTGGTCGAGGGACTCAATGCGTTCATGAAACATCTGGGTTATTTGTAATTTGCTCGAAAACTCCTATAATCGGACTCATAGTTCGATTTTAGGGGTTTTGTCTGAAAACTGACGCGCAAAACTGCAAAAACCGACAAAACCGAACTAGCAGTTCGATTATAGGAGTTTTAGAAGACATAACATGATTCTCGTTTACTGGCTGATCTTCGTAAATCTCATCGCGTTCATCCTTTACGGCGTGGACAAGTCTTGCGCGAAGAGAAACAAGTACCGCATCCCCGAGAGAGTTCTTCTCTTCTGGGCATGGATTGGCGGCTCCATAGGCGCTTTTCTCGGCATGAGGATCTTCCATCACAAGACCTTAAAGCCCAAGTTTTTCGTGGTTCCCGTCCTGATGGTCGTGGAGATAATCTTATGCGCCATCTGCCTCTATCAGAACTACCACCTGGTCACGACCGAATTAGAAGCTGACCTTGGCCTTTCCTCCGAACTCACCATAGTTCAAGTATCCGATCTCCATAACCAGTTTTTTGGCGTAAAGCAGTCCGCTTTGCTTAAGCAGATCGAGGCGCAGAACCCTGACATGATCGTCGTTACAGGCGACATTGTAGATAAATCCCACACTAATTTCGCGATCGCCGAAGACTTCATTGAAGGCGCAGTCAAGATCGCCCCTGTGTATTACGTTACGGGCAATCACGAGGTCTGGATCGGTGACAAAAAGATGGCTCCTTTCTATGAGAAGATGCGTTCTCTGGGCGTTATCTTCATGGACGACAAATATGCTGATATGGGCAGCTTTGTGCTTGCCGGAATCGCTGACGGTTCCTTGGATTCATTTGTGGCTTATCCGTCTTTCGATGATTCCAAGCCGGTAATAATGCTCGCTCACGAACCGCAGTATTCGGGGCTCTATAAAAATCTTGGCGCTGATCTTGTTTTCACAGGTCACTACCACGGCGGACAGATAATAATTCCGGGCAAGGGCGGCCTCGTATCGCCCGAGTTCGAGATCTTCCCTAAGATGTATGAAGGCATGCACAATATTGACGGCATGGAGATTGTCATTTCGAGGGGTCTCGGAAACAGCGTCCTGCCGGTGAGGATCAATAATTTCCCCGAGCTGGTCGTAGTGAAGGTGCACTGACGTAAAGTCATTTGCCGGCCCTAATGGTACGGCATTACGAAGACGTATTAAGCCTTCTGCCCCGTTGCGCCCTGTATCGCTGACATGTTAATATTTCTTTATGAATTACGCCAGAACAGTCGCAACTGAATATGGTCTTGTAAGAGGCATCGTCAAGGACGGGTGTCATGAATATCTCGGCATCCCCTACGCTGCGCCTCCGGTGGGCGATCTGGCGTTTAAGCATCCTGTACCGCCAGAACCCTGGAACGGCATTCTGGACGTCGTCAGGGGCCCTATAAGCCCTGTTCAGGGCACGGGTCGCTCCACCATCTCGCTCGACGGCAGGGACTGCCTGTATCTCAACGTGTTTGTACCTGAAGATATTGAACCCGGCGCTCCGGTAATGGTCTGGATCTACGGCGGCTCTTATGCGAACGGCGGTGTCGGCCGCATGAGCGAGGACTCCGATGAGCTCTCCTACGATATGGCCAGGTTCGCGCGTGAGACGAAGACGGTCTGCGTTAACTTCAACTACCGTCTTAATATGGAAGGTTTTCTGAACCTTCATTTCCTTGATAAGAATTTCGATCAGAACAACGGCCTGTTCGACCAGATCCTGGCCCTCAAGTTCATCCGCAACAATATCCACCGCTTCGGCGGGAATGCCGATAACGTAACGGTTTTCGGGCAGAGCGCAGGCGCAGCATGCATGCTCGTGCTGATGGGTAATAAGGAGACTTCTGGGCTGTTCGACAAGGCGATCGTACAGTCGGCGTGCGTCGGATCTTTCTGGACCGAGAAGCAGAGCCAGCGCCTGACCTATAAGTATCTGGATTTCCTGGGCGTCAGTCCCTCCGAACTCGGCCGCCTCAAGGATATTTCCATCGATAAGGTCCACGAGGCGAACCGCCTGCTCAAAAAGCTCGTGCTCCGCGAAGGCAACGCCAATTGCTGCTTCTCGCCCACAATTGACGGTGTCACCATTCCGGATAAGCCCGGCGAGATGGCCAAGAGCTTTAATAAGCCCGCCCTGATCGGCACGACCAGCCAGGAAGGCGACCTCTTCGTTATGAACATTCCCAACGTGGCGCTTCCGCTTGCCGCCTTCTGGTTCAAGTTCAAGTTCCACCCCGGCAAAGGCGCACACCGCCTTATGGCAGACGACTTTACCGCCAATTTCTACAGAAATCCCGCCCACGACATCGCACGCAATATGGCAGGCGACGCCTGGGTCTACGAATACCGTTACCAGACGCCCAACATGCTCAAGGCCGGCTCCGGCTGCTGCCACGCATGCGAACTGCCGTTGCTGTTCGGCAAGTCCAATGCCTTCATCAGCATCGATGACCCAGTCTCCCAGCGCGTCGGTGAGAAGCTCCGCGAGATCTGGAGCGGATTTGCGTATAACGGCACCCTGCCGTGGAAAAAGTTTAAAGAAGACGGCGAGGTCAAGGGTATCGACTAAGCTTTTTTGCCACCCCCTTAAAACGCATCAACAGAGCGGTTTAACATTGTTAAACCGCGTTTTTTATGGCCACAGAAGGCCTGTTTTCGCGCTTAAGAACGAAAAGGTGAACAAAACACCCCTCTTTTCCTACATTCATTGGGAAAAGTGTAGATTACAAGATTAATTCCCTCTTGTATAATGGGTTTATAGACAATTCCTTTTTGCGGGGTGGAATAATATGGTTGTATCAACAAAGGGACGTTACGCGCTGCGCGTAATGATCGATATCGCGAAGTACGGCAAGGACGGTTATGTCACGCTGAGCGGTATCGCTGAAAGACAGAATCTCTCGGAGAAGTATCTCGAGTCGATCATCAAGATGCTCGTGCAGAACGACCTGGTCAAGGGCATGCGCGGCAAGAACGGCGGTTATAAGCTCTCACGCAGCGCCGATGAGATCACGGCCTGGGACATCATCTCTGTTACCGAGAACGACTTCTACGTCGTTGCATGCATGGATCCGAAGGCTCCGAAATGCGACAGGATCAATTCCTGCGTAACTCTTCCCATGTGGAAGGATTTCAGCGAGACAATGGAGACATTCTTCAGGAAGTACTCGATCGCCGAACTGGCTGAAAAAGAAGGCTAAGATAATATCCTGTAATTAAGCAATGAAACAGGGCGTCTAAATAAACAGTGACGCCTTTTTTTATGCCATATTTTCGGAAACCGCCCCTTACAGCCCTCTCTCCTTCAAGCCCTGAACGAGGTTTACGTAGAACTCTCTGATGTCGAAGCCGTCGATGTTCTCGCGATTGAGGTCGATCATGTCGGCGTGGGAGATGCCGCGGAGGCCGCGGTTGGTGAGGAACTGATAGTTAGGACCCCACTGGAAGGATTCTTCACCGACCAGGCCGTCGTTGTAGCCGTCGAAATGCTTGACGAAGTGATAGCTCATGTTCAGAGGGAACCTGCCGTTAACGGCGTGATTGAGCTTGGAGCCGAAGCTCTGGGTGTAGATGCCGTCGAACTGGTAAGCCATCGGTTCCATCTCTTTGTTGAGCTGCTCGACGCCTGCTTTGGTCAGGTCGGTAACAGCCTTTACGAAGTCAGGGTTGACGTCGCCTGCGAGCTTCGCGCCTTTGTTATATGCTGCAGCTACAGTATTTCGGAGATTCTCGGGAGCCTTGTTCATAAGGTATTCGGCGAATTCGCAGCCGTGGTGCGGCGTGTTGATCGTCGTAAGGGATGCAACGTAAGGTGCCATGCCTAACATGGATACGCAGTAGCGTGAATCAAGGCCTCCCTTGCTGTGGGCGATGATGTTGACCTTCTCGGCGCCGGTCTCTTCGAGGCATTTGACGATAGCCTTCTTGAGCTGCAGAGCGCATGTGTGGACGTCGCCTGCGGATTCCTGGCCGCCGTAGTAGATCGTCGCGCCGTTCTTGATGAGCTCGGCGGGAACACGGCCCCAGTAATTCAGGTGCTCGGAGTCGCGGAAGAAAACGCCGTGGACCATGAGGATCGGGTACTTTGTCTTACAGACCTGAAGGGGCTTGCGCTCTTCATTGCGCCAGTATCTCTGGCTCTCTTCGCGGACTTCGCGCCCTGCGATCCTGACTATTATCGAGAGTACGAAAAGATTGGCAATAGGGATCATGCCGCAGAAGATGCCGATAAGCCTCATTCTGATGCCGATCTGCTTGGATGTTAAGTAAACGAGGATGATTCCTGTCCAGAAATAAAGATTCAAAAGGCCGAGTGTCACGCAGGCATATGTGATGATCGCGGGCCACCCCAGCTGTTCATGGAAGAACAGCGACGCGATAAATGCCGGAACGACTATGAGCAGTGTGTACGGGAATACCGCTAAGATCGTGTTGCCGTATGAACATGTTTTGAGCCTGAAGCCTGCGATGCCCGACGCGTACTGGCCGGGGAATATGAATGCAAGAACAGCAAGCACTACTGTGAGCGCTATGAACCAGTAACTGAACTGATATAGAAATGTCGAAAGGCACGATGCTGTGACAAAGATGCCGTCTAATACTTTTATTGCCGGTTTTTCTTTAAACACTAAGAATCACCTTCTTTAATAATCTTAACTGCCGGCGGGGAACGCCGGCAGCTATGTATTGAATGTTCTTTTATTGTATCAGCACAAGAGCTCTTGTGGTTAGAGGTTTATTACCAGCTTGCGGAATCACCGTAGTTGTAATCCTTCTTGCGCGTGCCCTCGCCGCCACGGACCTGGTTGGCTCTTTCCTGAATTTCCTTGATCTTATCTTCAGGACTCATTGGCTGTTCAGGTCCGTCGTTGTTGCCGCCTTCAGGCTCATTGCCGCCCTCGTCTCCCGGTGTGGGAGTAGGTGTGCCGTTGCCATCGCCTGAAGTAGGTGTGGGCGTTCCGGTGCCGCTTTGTCCGCCGGGTGTAGGTGTGGGTGTTCCGGTACCGTTTTGTCCTCCCGGTGTAGGTGTAGGAGTGCCGTTATCCCCATTCGGAGTAGGCGAAGGTGTTCCTGAACTGCCGTCAGGTGTAGGTGAAGGCGTTCCGGAATTGCCTCCGGGTGTAGGCGTAGGTGTAACCGTGCCGCCGTTAGGGCTGTCCGTCGGTGTTGCCGAAGGAGAAGGCGTAGGACTCTCATCGCCGTCCGGCTTGGATGTCGGCGTGGGCGAAGGAATAGGATCGTTAGGATCTCTTGTAGGCTGAGGCTGTTCCGGAGGCGGTGTAGGTGTGGGTGTAAGCGGCTGCTCGTACTTGTTTCTCAGCTCCTCGATAAATTCATTGATCTCGTTGTAGAGCTTCTGGGCAGCATAGTAATGACCGGTATTATCCTCGTTCGCACAGTCCTTCTCGGCGAGGATGCTCTTGGCAGTCTCGCAGATCTTGATGGCGTCCTGATAGTTTGTCTGATCGATCTTCTTTACATTGATGGGCTCAACATAAGCAAGAGCGTAGTTAACTCTGATCTTGCAGTCGTAGGGCTCATCGGGCTTGAGGTTCAAGGCTGCCTGGTACTGCTGCTTGGCCTTGGTGTGATTCCTGAGCCTGAAGTAGAGATTGCCCTTGTTGAAGCTGTTGATATAAGGCTGTGTGAAGCCTAAGAAACCGAGTTCGTTCTCCTGATAGACGCCGCTGTCGTAGTTCTTGATAAACTGTCTGTTGCTGTAGTAATTAATTACCAGCACAGCAAGAATGAGGGCAGTGACGAACCAGATTGCGATAGTTATCTTCTTCAGCATAGCGTCATGTCCTCCTCTTTACGCTTATGAATTCATAAGCGAGTAAAGCTGCGAGCGGAATGACGAACCAGAAGTAAACATCTGCATATCCGTACTCTGTTGATTCTTCCTGCTGTTTATTGAGGAGCTTCATGACGTTTTCGATCGTGTCATCAAGGTCCTCCGACTTTTCCATGTGGATATAATCGATATTAAGGTCGTTTGCTATCTGCTTTAAGTTCTTCTCGTCGATCTTGGATACGGCGGGCTTGTAAGGGTAAGATCTCTTGTCCTCAACAAGAACTGTCTCGTCGTGGAGTTCGTCGTAGTAGTGCATCTGGCCGCCCTTTGTGGTGCCATAGCCCAAGACTGCGCCGCCTTCGATTCCTTCTGAGATATCAGCGAAAGAATCGAGTTTGTTCTTGTCAGTATTTTCGCCGTCTGAGAGGAAGAATACGACAACGTGACCGTCGTTAAGCATCTTGGCATCGTTGAGCATGGTCGCAAGAAGCGGCTTGCAGACGTTGATGTTCGTACCTGTTGCGTGATAGTCCACGAGGGGCTTCATCGCGTCAACGACTGATCTTACATACGCAGGATCGTCCGTAAAAGGCGTTAAGAGGTTAACGTCGTTATTGAAGTCGATGATGCAGAACTTCGCACCGGCCATTTTCTTTGTGATGTAATCGATGTCGGCCTTTGCGGCATCCATACGGGTGACCTTGTCATCGTCGCCGCCTTCGTAGTCTTCGGCCATCATGGAGAGGGTGTCATCGACAACGATGACGCAGTAGCAGTTGAGCTTCTGTCTCATTACCTTGACTTCGCTCGAGATGTACATAGGTCTTAAGTTGATCGCGAAAAGGATCAGCACCATAATTATCTGACGGATGTAAGGTGCGATGCCCTTCCTCTTGATCGCAATAAGAATGACGCAGATGATGGCCATCAGCCATATGGGGATTATCGGATGAAACGTAATATTGCCCATACGGTCACACTTTCAAAACGAATGCACAGAGCAGCATCAATGAAATTGATACCAAAAGGAGCCTGAAAGGCGTCTCCGGCAGTTCGTTCTCAACGATCTCATATTGTGTATCATCAAGTGATGCCATCTCTCTTCTGAGGTTGGAAACAATGTCAGATACAACTTCATCATCTTCACCGTACCAGAAAGATCCTCCGGTCTTCTCGACGGTGTTCTTCATCATCTTTAGGTTGGCTTCCTCCATCATCTCGGTACCGATACCGAATACCGTGATGCCTCTTTCCTTTGCCCAGTCGCCGGCTTCGGGAAGCGTTACGATCTCATCGCCGATGACGGCATTCTCGTTGTCACTCGTAAAGATGATGATCCTCGTACGGTCAGGCTTCTCTTCTATGTCGTAGAAGTCTAAGACCGCACCTGCAAGGCCTTCACCGATGACGGAAGATCCTCTGTCAGGGTAGCCTACGAGAGTGCCGTTCTCCAGGAATGCTTCGACCTGGCTGTACTTGGCACTCGGAAGGATCTGCTTATTCATGTAATCGAGTCTCATCTGCAGGCCTTCCTTGAGAGCGTCAAGCTGCCTGATGATGTACTGATAGTCGTTTGTCAAAGGGCACATAAGTACCGGTGATGTGTTGAAGATAACGATGCCGAAACGCTCGCCGTTAAGCTCTTCAACGATATCCTTGAGCTTGTCGATGAGTGTTGCGTTTAAGTTATCTACAGAGTTCGAAATATCGAGGCATAAAATGATGTCCCTGTTGTAGTTTGCGAGCTGCTTTGTTTCAGCCTTGTAAGGTCGAGCCATGAGGTATCCGGAAAGGACGATGCTTACGATGATAAGTCCGATAAGCACGTACTTCAGGATGGTGTACCATAACATCCTTGACTTATAGACAGGCTCGTTCTTAAGGTATTCGGGGAGGTAAGCCTTCTTGCCGCCGTCATACTTTTTCGAGCGTCTTATATAGATGAACGCTGCAATGGCAAAGGCCACCGCAACAGCCACACTTATGTATAAAACCAACGGTGTCTTTAATTCCATTCAGCTACCAATCTCCTTGACTTCTCCAAAGATGCCCTGACGTCACCTTCTGATATCTTATCGAACTCCGGCTGATAGTATTCGCCGACGAGCTTTGTAAGCCCCGCAAACTCTGTGTTGCTGATCTCGGCCAATGTAAACTTGTCAACTTCGGTTCCCGTTGCTTTATAAACAAATTCTCTTACGACCTTACTCATGCCCTCATAAGCAGGCCTGATCTTAGTCTTGTCCTGATTGTATTTCTCTTCGATCTCATTGAGCTTTGCGATATATGTGGCCTTGAGCTTCGTGAGGTCAGGCTTTACAAAAACAACCTGCTCTTCCACTTCCTCCACTTCCTTCTCAGCCTTGCTCCAGTTCGTGATAACGCTGTAAAGGACCATAAGAAGGATTATTACTGTAAGCGCAGCAAATATACCGCCGACAATCGCAATCGGTGTAACAGAGAAATCAAATGGTCTTCTCAAGTCAATCGTCGTAGGCATTTATCAGTTCACCATCTTATTCTTTTCTAATAATTCAGCGATCTTGCTGTCGACCCTGTCGGCAGTATCGACTTCGACCCACGGTATTCCATACCTGTTGAGCTTCGCTGTTGCTTCCTTTTCGAGGCCTTCGATTATCTTCTGCTGCTGTCTCTTAATGGACTTGCTTGTCGAGATAAAAGGCGGCAGGTAATCCGAACCTTCGACATTGTAGACCTTTTTGCCGAAGATGTCAGAATCGCTGACCTTTATGAGGAGCACGTCATGGACCGACGTGATCTGTCCAAGGTAGTTGTCCTGAATGTTTATGATGCCCTCAAGGTCAGTAACGATGACAACGATCATGCGCCTTTTAATGCTGTGCATGATGTGCTTGAGGATACCGTTCAGGTTGGACTTGTTGGTAGGCGTCAGGCACTTTGCGTAGCCTTCGAGAAGGAACTCGAGATTGAGGAATCCCGTCTTAAAAGGAGATCTCTCCATCTTCTCATCGTGATAGTAGAGGCCTGATACATAGTCGCCGTTGTCCGTGACCATGTAAGCCAGTGTGCCGCCGGCCATAAGGGCTACTTCGCCCTTGTCCTCGCCGGTCTTCGTGGAAGCGAGCATTCTTCTGTTCGCATCCATGACCAGCATGATGTTATGTCTCTTCTCGGCGATATACTGCCTTATAAGGACCTTCTGGGAACGCGATGTCGCCTTCCAGTCGATATCCTTGATATCGTCACCGGGCACGTACTCACGGAGCTCATCGAAATTCATACTTCTTCCCTTATAAATGGAGTTGTATGAACCGTCGAGAACTCTGCTCGTGGCTTTGTCCGTAGCGATGGTCTTATAACGCTTCAGCCCGAACTTTATTTTCGAGACGTAGTCTAGATTCATGGAGTAACGATAGCTCCGACAATAGCATCAACGATCTGCTCTTCCTTGATTCCGTCAGCGATAGCTGCGAAATTGAGCATGATCCTGTGGCGCATTACTTCGTGGCGCATAGCCTTGACGTCATCAGGTGTGACATAAGCTCTGCCCTGGATAAGCGCAACTGCCTTGGAGACTTCCATGAACGCGATGGCTGCACGTGTGGAAGAACCCATAGCAACGTACTCTGCAAGGTTTGCAGGGATAAATTTCTTAGGATCTCTTGTAGCCTGAACGATATCAACGATGTACTTCTTGATTGCAGGTGAGATGTAAACTCTCTTGCAGAGGTCCTGTAAGAACTCGATGTCTTCGATGGTTGCAACAGAAGAAGAACCTGTGAAAACGTCGCCTTCGATCCTGTTTAAGATCTCGACTTCCTCGTTCGGATTAGGATATGTGATTATTTCCTTAAGAAGGAATCTGTCCTGCTGAGCCTCGGAAAGCTCGTAAGTACCTTCCTGCTCGATAGGGTTCTGTGTTGCGATAACGATGAATACCGGAGGGAGCTTATATGTCTGGCCGCCGATACTTACTGATCTCTCCTGCATCGCTTCGAGCATCGCAGACTGTGTCTTTGCGGATGAACGGTTGATCTCATCCAGGAGAAGGAAGTTCGCATAAACAGGTCCGATCTTTGTCTCGAACGTGTTGTTTGTCATGTTGAATGTCTGTGTACCGATGATGTCAGAAGGCAAAAGGTCCGGTGTACACTGAACTCTCGAAAAAGATCCGCCTACAGCCTCAGTCATGACCTTGGCAGCAGTGGTCTTAGCAAGACCCGGCACGGATTCCAGAAGGACGTGACCGTTGGCGATCATGGAAACAAGGAGCGATACTCCGAGCTGCGACTGGCCTACAATCTTGGAATTGTAGTAAGTCCTGATTTTGCTGATGATGGCGCCTGCTCTGGCAAGCTCATCAACATTGATGTTCATTACGAGTTGTTCAGCCATAAAAACCTCTCATTTTCTGTACGTTGGAACTCAAAAACAGCCATCCGCATAAACCCGCGGTCCGCAGTGTCTTCCGGCATTTTGTGTCCCTTACGCACGATACCGTAAAAATAATTTGACTTGCTTATTATACTATCTAAACGCAGTTTTTCTATTAATTTTGTATGAATGCTTCACTTTTACGCCATTTTTGGGGGCGGTTACTTAATATACAGGGTGCGGGGTGCGTTACTTCCACGGGTTGCCCTTCTCGTTGACGTAGTCGTATTTTTCGAGCGTGTCGCATCTCATTATGGCAACAGTGACCTTGCCTTCAAAGTCCGGATTCTTTTCGTAGTCTGCGAGCGACGGCAGGAATCTGAACTCCTCGTTTCCGCGGGTCATGTAACCGTCGATCATCAGGTTGGTGTCGAAGACCTGCAGCGCAATGTATTTAGCCTGTTTGAAATTTTTCTCGTCGTTCTCTGTCATGTATTTAGTCAGGTCGATGCCGTTCTTTTCGCAGAACTCCTTGAGCTTGTCGTAGCTGTCAAAAGACATGTTCCTGCCGATCAGGTCCCTGCCGCCGTAAGGAATGTTTAATACGGGTGAAGATAAGGAAAGATACATATCTTTTATATTGCCGGAGAACTCTCCGAGCACCTTCAAGAGTGTTTTCTGGGCATCCAGCAATGCCTGATCGTCGGTCGTCATGGTCCAGTCGCCGTAACAGAATATCTTAATCTCATTCGAAGTCTCCGGATCATAGAACGTGAACGAATAAGAGCCCATGTCATTGCCGCTGTTCTTCCTGCCGGTCTCCACATTTGGATCGACCTTTTTGCAGCTCTCGTAGAGCTCCCTTAAGTCATCCACCTTCAAATAGTATGTGGGTTCAGCATATTTCCTGAGATATGTGACCGCAAGCTCCCTGCCCTTCTTATCGCCGGCAGTGCCCGGCGCGTTCCTGAAATAATAAACGGAGCCGTCATTCAAAAAGAGCTCCTTATAAGACTGAAATCCCCACGCCATGTTGGAGTACTCGTACGAAAACACCACGTAATCCTCAGTCTGGTTATCGATTACAAGGCCACCGGTAACGCCGCCGAGTGTGGGTTTGGTCTGGGTGTCGTTGTTGTTGGGATCTGTGGCTGTGGCGGGGTCGTCTGCGCCCGCGCCGCCGTTGTTTGCGCTGTCGTCTGCACTGGTGGTGTCTGTGCTGTTGTCTGCACCGCCAGCTTCGGAGGCGTCATTCCCGTCGCCCTCCTTACCATAAGCCTGATCCTTGACGATCTCTCCCGGTCTTCCGTCAGGTGACCCGGCGGTTCCACACGCGGTAATTCCCAAGGCCATTGCTGCGATCAGCAGCCCCGAAACGATCCTGTTTTTAAGCATAGTACGCCTCCCCTTATTTGCGGTCTTGCTATAAATACAGTTGAAGTATTAGAAATGTTGCAGTCATTGGAACTTCGGGCGGAATTCCAGGCAGCGCCTGGAGTTTTGCCTGTAGTTTGGGTGTTTTCGGGCTGTTTTCCGGGCGGAATTCTCGGCGGCGCCGAGAGTTTTGCCTGGAGTTTGGGTGTTTTGGGGCCGTTTTCCGGGCGGAATTCCAGGCGGCGCCGAGAGTTTTGCCTGGAGTTTGAAAAAGAGCGGCAAAGCGGACGGCGGTGCCGTTCATTCTGCCGTTCAAAACGGCATTTTTAGGCCAAACCAGCGGCAAAGCGGACGGCGGTGCCGTTCATTCCGCCGTTCATATTCAGAATCTCGGCTAAAACCTCGGCTCAAGCCTGGCAAATAGCCGCGATTTTCGAAGTCCTGGGAGGATTCTGTGCGGAGCCGCCCACCCTACCGCCACCCAACACCACCCCCACAAAAAAACCGCCGCAATGGGTGTTTGCGGCGGCTGGAGGTAAAGTGCATTCCGGATATTCGGGTGACCGGAAAACATTATTTATGAAAAACGGGTAGTTATAAAACGTTTTTACTGTGTGTCGGTTGCCTCTTGCGTGAATGCTTCGGAAGCTTCCGTTGCGGCTTCTTCGAGTGACTCTGAAGCCTCCTTGATCTGTTCCTCGGCCTCTGCAACCTTGTCCTTCTTCATGGCCATCTTGGAAGCCTTTTCTCTGGACTTCTTGGAGGTGATCTCGAAAACTACGGCTGCGAGGAGAACCAGGCCCTTTGCGATCTTGATCCAGTCCTGGTCAGCGCCGACAAGGGACATGCCCTGGTTGATGACGCCGATCAAAGTACCACCGACAACCATTCCTACGATCGTACCGGCACCGCCGTAAGCGGAAACGCCGCCGACGATACAAGCTGCGATTGCGTCGAGCTCGAATTCCTGACCTGCGAAGGCATTAGCAGCACCTGTTCTTGCTGTAACTACGAGAGCAGCGATAACAGTGAGGATTGCCATGTTGAGGTAAGCAACGAACATGATGAGCTTGTTGTTGATACCGGAGAGACGTGATGCCTCGGCATTGCCGCCGACTGTCATGAAGTGACGTCCGATCGTTGTCTTCTCAGTAATGATTCCGTAGATGATAAGAATAGCTAAGATCCAAAGAACTACTACCGGGATACCGCCGTCCAAAGCGAACTCTACAGTAAGGAACATGATTACGGCTACAACGATTGCGCTCTTTACGGCGACGAACCATAAGGGATCTGCATGATAACCCTTCCTGATCTTGTTTCTTCTGGTTCTGAAGTTGATGAAAACAACTGCTGCAGCACCAATAAGTCCTAACAAGATACAAGGAATATTGGGCTGGCCCCAGGGTGTCTCGAAAAGCTTACCTGTGAAGATACCTGTAAGACTGCTCGGGAAGTTGGAGATAGCATTTGTTGTAGATGCCTTTGTAAGAACCTGTGTGCCGAGACCACGGAATGCGAGGTAACCTGCAAGGGTAGCGATCCACGGAGGTATTCTTACATAAGCGATAAGGAATCCTAAGACCGCACCGTATAACAGACCGATACCGATAGCGATAAGGAGGACTACGGGTGTGCGGAGAGGATCAGCGGCTTTGACCAGTACTTCCTGCATCACGCCGTCTACTTCCTGCATTTCCCAAACACCAAACCACTTGTTCAAGAGGTCATTTTCGACGGAGAAGAGACCGACGATAGCGCCTGCGAAGCAAACGAAAGAACCTACTGAAAGATCGATATTACCGCCGGTGAGCATACACATGAGCATGCCGGCACCTAAGATATATACGTATGCGTTCTGCTCGATGAGTGAAGTTACAACTGACGGATCGAGCATGTTGGTACCCTTGATAGCGGCAGCCAGTAACACGAACAATACATAGATTACGAAGAGTGCTATGGCCATTACGTTCTTTTTAAGAACATCTTTCATGCTGAAGTTATTCATGCCTTAGCACCTCCTTTCTCTGATGCTGCAACATTTGAGGCCTTTTTCTTGGCTCCTTTTCTTCTCATCTGCATGATTACGTCGAAGAGAACTGCAGCGATAAGTACGATACCCTTAACAACCTTCTGGTAGTTAACAGGTGTGTCTGCTATGGACATGCCCTGGTTGATGATACCCATGAGGGCAGCACCGATGATTACACCGCCGATGGAACCTGTTCCGCCGTATGCGGAAGCGCCGCCGATGAAGCATGCTGCGATAGCATCCATCTCATAGCCGACACCGTATGTAGGTGTGGAACCCTGAAGTCTTGCGATGTTAAGAACGCCTGCAAAACCGGAGAGAACACCCATGAGAGTGTATGCACTGAACATAACTTTCTTTGTGTCGATACCGGAAAGTCTTGTTGCCTTAGCGTTGCCGCCGACAGCGTAGAGGTTACGGCCGAGTGTGGTTTTCGTGGTGATATAAGCAAATAATCCAAGAACAAGAGCGATCCAGATAAGAGCTGTAGGAATACCCTGGTAGCAGGAAAGCTTATAACCGAACCAGATGATTACGATAGCGATCAAAACTGTCTTGATGACTACTGAAGAAAGAGCATCAACTTTGTAACCCTTGGCGATAAGTCTCTTACGGTTAACAAAAGTAAATATTACGAGTCCGACTGCGAGAAGAGCAAATACTATAAGGCAGACAACGTTGCACTGCTGCTTTAAGAGCATGCTGAGCTCAGTTACTGTAGCCTTTGCTGATTCTAACTTTCTGCCTTCCCAAACACCGTCATCGATATTCTGCTGAAAAGCAGCAATGGTTCTCTTGATCACCTCAGGGTCAGTAGAAAATGTGCCCATTTCTCTGTAGTTGATCAAACCTGCCTTGTAAGGCGCAAGCTTATCAACTATTGTAGGACCGGGGATGTAGCAGCTGTTGCCGCCGCCGAAGATATTAAGGAAAGCCCTGTTATCAACGTCTACAGATTTACCCTGCATGATGATGTTTGCGAGACCTCTGAACGCAAGCATGCCTACGAGCGTTGCAATGAAAGGAGGAACATCACGGTATGCGATCCAGTAACCATGCCATAAGCCTACCAGGAGACCCATAGCGATCATTGCGATAAATGCAATGGGCCACAAGTGATCAGGGATGGACTTAAGGATCATCGCACCGAGACCGCCGGCAAGGCAAACAACGGATCCTACTGAAAGGTCGATATTACCGCCGGTCAGGATGCAGAGGAGCATACCTGTTCCCAATACGAAAACGTAAGCGTTCTGGGAGATCAAGCTGTCGATATTCATCGGGTACAATGTCTTACCGAACGTGATTGAGTAGAATGCAAAAACTACTACAACCGTAGCGATAAGCATCATGTATTTTCTAAGAAAATTCGTAATTTTGTTTCCGCCCATCTTATGCCTCACTTCCTTCGCCATCAGCGCCGGTAGTATCACCTTCAACGCCGACGATGCAAGCCATGATATTCTCCTGTGTTGCCTCGGAAGCTTTCATCTCTCCTACGATCTTTGCCTGGTTCATGATGTAGATCCTGTCACTCATGCCGATGACTTCGGGAAGTTCGGATGAGATCATGACTACTGATTTACCAGCCTTTGCGAGATCGTTGATGATGCAGTAGATCTCATACTTCGCACCTACGTCGATACCTCTTGTAGGTTCGTCGAGAATGAGAACATCAGGATTTGCAAACATCCACTTGGCAAGGAGTACTTTCTGCTGGTTACCACCGGAAAGATTGCCCACGAGCTGCTCGACGGAAGGAGTCTTTGTCCTGAGCTTTTCAACATATTCCTGTGCAACCGCATATTCCTTATCGTTGTCGATAAAGGTTCCGCTGCTGACGCCCTTAAGGTTAGCGAGCGTTGTGTTTCTTAAAATAGAGTTCGAAAGGACAAGTCCGTTGCCCTTACGGTCTTCTGTTACGTAAGCAAGACCGGCTTCGATAGCCTGCTTCGGGCTCTTAAGAGTTACCTGTCTTCCCTTGAGCTTCAGTTCACCGGAAATACCGATACCGTATGATCTTCCGAAAATACTCATTGCAAGCTCTGTACGGCCTGCGCCCATGAGTCCGTAGATACCTACGACTTCGCCTGCACGGACATTAATGGAAATGTCGTCGCATACTTTACGCTCGGAGAACTCAGGATGGTAAACTGTCCAGTCCTTAACTTCCATCATGACATCGCCGATCTCAACATCGTGACGCTTCGGGAATCGGTCTGTGATCTCACGGCCTACCATGCCCTTGATGATCCTCGTCTCGGAGATATCATCCTTTGCAGCATCGAGTGTCTCGATCGTGGAACCGTCTCTGATAACGGTGATCTTATCAGCTACATAAGAAACTTCGTTGAGCTTATGGGAGATAATGATCATCGTCATTCCCTCGCCCTTAAGCTTCTTCATGAGGTCAAGAAGTGCTCTTGAGTCAGTCTCGTTAAGTGAGGAAGTAGGCTCGTCCAGAATGAGGAGCTTAGCATGCTTAGCCAAAGCCTTCGCGATCTCAACGAGCTGCTGCTTACCTGTACCAATATCTTTAATAAGTGTTTTCGATGAATCCGTAAGACCTACCATCTCGAGGTACTTATCTGCCTCTGCATAAGTCTTGTTCCAGTCGATACACCATTTGCTTCCCTGTTCATTACCAAGGAACATATTCTCACCGATCGTCATGTAAGGGATCAGCGCGAGTTCCTGATGGATAATAACGATTCCCTTTTTCTCGGAATCCTTGATGTTATGAAAATTGCATACTTCGCCGTCGTAAATAATGTCTCCTTCGTATGAGCCATACGGGTAAATACCACTGAGAACGTTCATCAACGTCGATTTACCGGCACCGTTCTCACCGACCAGCGCGTGAATCTCCCCCTCTTCAACCTGCAGGTTGACATTGTCGAGAGCCTTAACGCCCGGAAAAGTTTTGGTGATGCTATTCATTTCAAGCAAAACTTTTGCCATGTGTCGCCTCTTTCGTTAGTTAAATAGTTTTTTGTTTGTGTTTGAGTTTTTGTTTGCGGGATAACCCCGCGGTTTTATTTAAGCTGAGTATGTTTGTAGAGATGCGTATGTTTACAAAGTAAAAGACTAGGAGAACGCCTAGCCTCAATATACAGGCGGGGTTTCCCCCGCCTGTAAAAGGCTAAATACTCAAATATTATAAGCCGATGTCTTCTGCCTTATAGTATCCGGAATCGATGAGGATCTTCTGGATGGAGTCCTTATCAGCGAATACAGGATCGCAGAGGTAAGAAGCAACCTGCTTCTTGTTGTTGTCGTATGTGTTGTTTGTCTCTACTTCCTTACCGTCGAGGATCTGGTTAACCATTGTAACTGTTCTCTCAGCAAGAGTACGTGTGTCCTTGAATACGGACATTGTCTGCTTACCAGCGATCATGTTCTTTACAGAAACGATATCGCAGTCCTGACCAGTAACTACAGGCCACTTATCCTTCATTGTGTAACGTGAGTCAAGAGCGTTTACAACACCCTGAGCTGTAGAGTCATTGGAGCAAAGCCATGCGTCGATCTGCTTGTCAGCATAGTTGGAACCGATGATGTTTTCTGCTCTAGCCTGAGCTGTAGCTGTTGACCATTCAGGTGTAGCAACAGAATCGAAATCTGTCTGACCGGAAACGCAAACGAGCTTGCCGGAATCGATGTAAGGCTTAAGAACTTCGAAAGCACCATTGAAGAAGAATGTTGCGTTGTTGTCACCAGGGTCGCCTGCTGTGAACTCGATGTTGAAAGGACCAGCAGCGTTATCAAGATCGAGAGCCTTCTTTACGAATTCGCCCTGAATCTGACCAACCTTGTAGTTGTCGAATGTTGCATAGTAGCTTACGTTTTCGTTGCCCATGATGAGACGGTCATAAGCGATAACCGGGATCTTCTTAGCAGCAGCCTTATCAAGAGCTGTACCGAGTGAAGAAGCCTCAACTGCAGCGATAACGAGAACCTTACAACCGGAGTTGATCATGTTCTCAAGCTGTGAAAGCTGTGTGTCGGACTTACCGCCAGCATACTGAAGGTCTACTTCGTAGCCAGCAGCTTCGAACTTCTGCTTCATGTAATCGCCGTCCTGATTCCATCTCTGGAGATCCTTTGTAGGCATTGAGATGCCAACCTTCTTCTTTCCGGAACCAGCGCATCCTGTCAATGCAGCACATGCGATTGCAGCGCAAAGAATTGTTCCAAGAATTTTCTTTAACATTGGAAAATTTCCTCCTATTAAGTAGTAATCGGCAATTCTTGCCACATACAAATTAACACTGGGTATATAGGAGTTGCATATCGAGATTCTTGAAATTTTTGGTAAGTTGACATAAGGATTAGCACGTTTTTAGCACAATTATGTGGTCGATGTGCTAAAAAATGCAGAATTGTGCTAAATACAGCAAAAATGCCACAAACCTGATGCTTGTGTTATGGAAATTATTTATTTTTTTCGCGCGCGTAAGAGAGGCGAGGTGCGGGCAGCGGCTAATGGACCGCAGCCGGACTTACCTCTTATAGATCTCTTCTCTCAGATGGAAGCCGCCGTCGATGATAACCTTGTCGAGATTGTCACTTGTGACGCCGGAGGGTTCGATGGCAACGTAAGGAACGTCGTAAGTGCCGTCGTAGAAGGTGCTGGCCGCTTCGATCTTGTTGCCGCAGGCAAGCTGGACAGCGTATTCTGCAGCGAGTTTGGCGAGAGCTTCAACGGGCTTATAGACGGTGACGAGCTGGGTGCCTTCGACGATCCTCTGGCATGCTTCGAGGTCAGCATCCTGGCCGGTTACATAGATCTTGTTGCCTGCGTAACCGCGCTCAGCGAGGGCGTGGATTACTTCACCTGCAAGTGCGTCGTTGCCGCACATGATGGCATTGGCCTTGCTTATCTCTTCAAAATGAGCGTTTACAAAGTCATATGCAAGCTCAGGTTTCCAGTTCTCGCAGTTAAATTTCAGGGTGATGTTCATGTTGTGTTCGGCGCAGACGGAATCGAAGCCGGACATAACCTGAGGTACGTTGTAGTCGGATTCAGGTCCCATGATCTCAACGATCGTGCTGCCGTCAGGAACTTTGCTGCAGACGGCCTTGGCCATCTCTTTGCCGACGGTCTCGTTGTTGAAAGAGATGTAAAGATCAGCGTTGCAGTTCATGACGAGACGGTCGTAGCAGATGACCGGAATGTTCTTGTTTTTGGCCTCTTTGAGAACATCGGCGAGAGCGATGGCATCAGCCGTGATGATGACGATAGCGTCGACACCGATCTCGATGAAGTACTTGATCTGTGAGATCTGAGCGGAAACGTCACCGCCTGCTGACTGGACGTTTACTTCGGCGCCCAGGTCGTTTGCGGTGGATACGAAAACGTCACGGTCTCTTGTCCAGCGCTCGATAACGAAGGAGTCGAAGGACAGACCGATAAGGAGCTTATCGGTGTCGGTTGTCGCAGGAACCTCGTTGTTCTCAGGCGTTTTGCAGCCGGTGCACAGGAGGATCGTGCTGATCATCAGCAGAGAAAGGATTTTAACGATTGCTTTGCGCATTATCTTTTGCCCTCCTTGTACTCGGTCGGGGTGACGCCCGTGTGCTTTTTGAATATACGGGAGAAATAGTTCGGATCTGAGTAGCCGACCTCCGAACAGATCTCCTTCATGGACTTGTTCGTGCCCTCTAGAAGCTCTCTTGCCCTGGCAACGCGGACGCCCGTGAGATAGTCGGTGAATGTAACGCCCGTCTGGGTCTTGAAGACCTTACTGAAATAGAACGGGCTGATATCGTACTTACCGGAAAGGTCATCAAGCGAGATGTCTTCCTGGTAGTTCTGGTCGATGTATTTCTTGGCTTTCTCTGCGACGTCTTCCGTCTTGGCCGCATTGGCAGCGCTGATCATGGAAGCGGCGCGCTCAATGTGCGAGAGGAACCACAGACGGAGTTCGTCATAGCTCTTCATCGAATTGATCTCGGGCAGGTACTCGCTTCTGGACATGAAGTGGTAGACGTGACCGCCGTTGCCGTATGCAAGACGCTCGCCCCAGAGGACGAATTCAAGCACCTTGAGGCAGATGTCGGACATGGCGCCGCCGGAAGATCTGACCATCCAGTCGAAGAAAATGTTTGCATGCTCCTGAGCCCTGATCACGTCGCCCTGTGCGATGGCGTCGAAAAGGTCCTTCTCCGTTTTGAGCGGGTAGTCGGTATCGTATTCGCAGCCTTCGGGAAGGTCTATTGCCTCGGCAACATTCTGCTTAGTCTTAACGAGGATCGAGAGCGCCTCGCTGTAAGAATCCGCCATGTCTTCAAGAGGCTTTACGGGGCCTATTCCGATGCGGAAATCGATGCCCAGAGCTTCGGATAATTCCTTCTGCGCATTGTTCGCGGAATCAACGATCTTTTGGTATTCCTCGGGCGTCAGCGAGCTCTTCTGGCAAGGGATAAGGACCGGGATCTTGTTGCCCATGACAGAGCCCGTTATGCACTGGAAATTATCCGAGATAACAAGAAGAACAGTCTCATAGTTCTTCTGCGTCTTAACGCTTGCCGGAACCGCGCCGCGTAGATATCCGCTGGGCTCCTTATCGCCGCTGACAATCGCGAGCATGAGGCCGTACCTGGCATCTAACTCCAGGATCCTCTTATACTCATCAATGTTTTCTTTGTAGTGTTCGTGCGAGAGAAGGTCCTGGATAAGGCCGTTCTCTACGATGGGAACGATCGAATCGAGCTTCTCCTTGATCTCCAGCTCGCGTGAACGCTGCTCGCGCACGCGGTCGACTTCCTCCATCGCCTTCTTGAGAACTGCAACGATCTGAGCCTTGTCGAAAGGCTTGTTTATGTAGTCGATAACACCCAGATTCAGGGCCTGCTTGGCGTAGTCGAATTTGTCATATGCGGAGATGACGACGAAAACGATGTTGGGGTTGGTCCTTCTGATCTCCTTCATCGCGTCAATGCCGTTGATTCCTGGCATTCTGATATCCATGAATGCGATGTCCGGGCGCACCTCGTCTGCAAGCTCTATGACTCGTCTTCCGGTCTTTGCTTCGAAAGTCTCGAACGTCCCCGGAAATTCCTTATCAACTATGAACTTGAGCGATTCTCTTACGATGCCCTCGTCATCTGCGAGCATGAGCTTATACATGTGTGTCCTCCAACGGTATCTTTATCGTTACGTGTGTTCCTTCATTCTTGCGGCTCTTCATCTCGAAAACTTCCTTGTTGTTATAGTACAGATCGAGCCTCGACATAACATTCGTTATTCCTACGCCTCTTGTCTCAGAGGGCTTTTTCTCGTGATTCATGATCTTCTCGATGATCTCTTCGTCCGTGCCAATTCCGTTGTCACTGACCCTGATGCAGCACATATTGCCCTCACGGTAAACGGAGAGCGTGACCTTGCCCTCGCCGGGCTCCAAGTCCTTGATGCCGTATTTTATTGAGTTCTCGACCAGCGGCTGGATGATCATTGACGGAACCATAACGTTAAGCAGGCTCTCGTCGATGTCCTTCTCGAAAAGCATCTCCCCCGCAAATCTGACGTTCAGGATGTACATGTACGAATCGACGAGCTCTATCTCCTCCGAGAGCTTTACTGTCTCGGAACTCTTCTTAACGTTGTATCTGAAGAAGTCTGCCATATTCCTGATGTATTCAACGGTCCTGTCGGCGCCCTCCATCATGGCGAGCTGCGCGCCCGCATTCAAAGTGTTGAAAAGGAAGTGCGGATTGATCTGCGACTGCAGGTATTTGAGCTGCGCATCCTTAAGGTGCGTCTCCATGAGGAGGTTCTTCTCCTTCATCTCGCTTTCCGTGATGAGCTGCGTCCTGATACGCGCGATGTAATCCTTGATGGAGGCGAGCATCTCGTTAAAAGCTCTCGTCACCTTACCTACTTCGTCGTCGGAATAAACTGCCAGCGGCTCAACATTCTCGGGCGACCCCTGGGAGATCTCATCGGCCTTTGCAGAAAGCCTTGTAAGAGGCCTTGTGATCGTGCTCGTCAGGATGATGATGAGGAGGACGTTCATGACCGACGCAACTACGAAAATAAGGACACTCATTATTTCCGTATATCTCAGTGAATTTACGAGCGCCATGTATGTTTCCGAATTCGTCTTGAACTGGTCGTTGTTGACCGAGTAGATATATGTGTTGAGGTAGTCCTTGATCCTGGTGCACTCGTTGTACTTTGACGTGTACTCATCAATGTCCCTGCCTCGCTTTGCCTGGACCGCCTGATCGGCGATCTTAAGGTAAGTGTCGAGCATGTTCCTGATATCGCGCTCCGAGAGCTTAACGCTGTTGTCGGTAACGTTGGAATTCAGCTTGCGGCTCATGTTCCTGACATCTAACGAAGACGCATAAAAGAGCTCGAAATCGTCAGTGCCCTTCGTCTCCAAGAATCCCGTAAGACCCTGGTGAGTCTTGTTCAGGCTGTCTGAAAGCTCATTCAAACTGATGTTGCTCGCGAATACCGAGTTGATCTTCTCGAGTGCCTGGTTCAGGTTTAAGTAGATGAAAACGTTGACGCCCATCGCAATGAACGACGTCGCAAGGAATACCGCAACGAGCTTACGGGAGATCTTCATGTTGGCAAAGAAATTAGCCATCCTTATCCTCCACCTCAGGACTGTAATACGACAGGTTCGTACGCGTGAGCTTTATGGACTTGATCGTATAGAATTCACTTACGTTTCCCGTGTCGTTAAACTCGTTGAGTGCGTTCACGCTCTGCTTTGCAAGAGTCTTTGTATCTATAGTAAATGTCGCATAGACAGAGCCTTTTTCGATAGCTTTCCTGATAGTCTCAGAGTCGTAATAACCAAGGATCCTGGTCTTGCCTACGAGGTTCTTCTCGACGATACACTGGATCGCGCTCTCGGTGATCTTATCGTTAAGGCATATGATGACATCGGGCATCTTATTAAGCTCATCCAATGTCTTCATGATGTTCTCTTCTGATGTGAACTGCGAGGAAGTATCGACTTCCTTGGATGATATCGAGACGAACCTTCCCGTAAGCTGTTTCTGGATAGCCTGAATGATGAAATCGTCGGAATTGCCGTTCTTCAGGATAAGCACCGACAGAGGATATTTATCCGTAGAGATCTCCGTCAATGCACTTCCGTAATCGGTACCCAAAGTGTACTGGTTAAGACCGATAAAACTCTTTCTCTCCGAACCTTCGCAGTCAGAAAGGACCGTAACGACCGGAACACCGGCATCATAGGCCTTGCGGATAAGTTCTTTTGTCTCTTCGGAGTCGTCGCCCTCCAGAATGATACCGTCCACTTTGGAGCTTATAGCGATATTGATTCTGTCCGCCTTCGAATAGGTCGCCGAAAGGTTCTCGCCCGTCATCTCCACATAGCATCCGTTCTCCTTCGCATACTCGGAGATCTCTTTGTAGATACGGTTCGACAGCTGGCTGTCCGGGTCCTCTGCTATAAACGCATAGAGCCTCGGATACTCAGTAACGACTTCTTCCTGAACCTCGCCTATGCGCCTGATCATGTCCCTGTAGAAAAACAGTCCGGCGATCGTTGCAACAAACAGAACGAGCACAATGCCCGCCAGAATCGTAACTGCCATTCTGTTTTTTGAGACTCTGATCTTCTTCATGCCGTTAATTATACTCTATAGATTTCTTGTGCGCATTATAAAAGGAGGGGGCATGATGATGCCCCTCCTTAAAAGTCCGTTCGCGTTCAGATTAATTATTCTTCGCCGCCGCCTGATTCTAAAGGTTGGCCGTTGTTCAGATCATCGAACATCTTCTTTACAGAAGGCGCGTTTTTGGTGAGCTTCTTGATGCTGAGATCCTCAGCCTTATTGTTGGCAAGCCTCAAGTTGTTCTCGGACGATACCAGCGCATCCTTGACCTTCTGAAGGTGAGTGATGGTCTTGTCGATCTCGTCGATCGCTGTCTGGAATTTCTCTGATGCTATCCTGTAATTGCGTCCGAAAGCATCCTTAAATTCCTGCATGTTCGTCTCAAAATTCATCAGATCGAGCTGCTGATTCTTGACGATTGCAAGTTCTCTCTGATACTGCAGGGAATTATGCGCAGCGTTCCTTAAGAGGGTGATCATGGGAATGAAGAACTGCGGCCTTATGACATACATCTTCGGATACTTGTAAGAGACATCCACGATGCCGTTGTTATAGAGCTCGTTGTCTGCTTCGAGGAGCGATACGAGAACCGCATATTCACAGCCCTTCTCAGTCCTGTCCTTATCGAGTTCCTTGAAGAAATCCTCGTTCTTATGCTTGGTGGCGGTGGTGTCCATCTCGTTCTTCATCTCGAACATGATGGAGATGAATTCCTGGCCATCTTCAAAATCCCTGAAGATGAAATCGCCCTTACTGCCGGTGCCGCTGACTGCGTTGTCCTTCTCAAAATAAGCATTCGGGAAGGCAGTCATACGGATACTGTTGAACTGGATCTGGCAGTGCTGCTCTAAGCTCTCGCCGACCATCTTCGTGGACTGGCGCGCTTTGAAATCCTTCAACTGCGCAATCTGATCTTCCTTAAACTTAAGCTGAGCCTGGAAAGCCTCTTCCTGACTCTTCTCCTTAAGCGCACTCTCGGTCTTCTGATTCTCGAGCTGGCTCTTAAGCTTGATGACTTCATTCTTAATATCAGCGACTTCCTTGTCCTTATCGCGGATTGCTTCGCTTACCGCAAGTTTCTTCTCGGAATCGCCCATGGAAATCCGGTTCTTAAGATTCTGGATCTCCAGATCCTTATTAGCGATCTCCTTGTCCTTGTCGCTGATAACTTCGGCAAAGGACTTCTCCTGCTGCATCTGCGCCATCTTAAGATCGCTCTTGTTCTTGTCTTCCAATTCCCTGGCGCGCTTATGAAGTTCCTCTTCAAAAGCCTCATTCCTTACCTGGCTCAGGAGCTCGGCATAACCGGACTCATCCACCTGGAAAACCTCGCCGCACTTCGGGCACTTGATCTCATGCATACTGATAATCCTCCCTGTTCAACTTTATTGATTTATTATATTCCATAACCGTGTCTTTTAGGCGGACAATAAACGGACTTATCTGCGCTTTGACTTCGGTTTTGCGGCCAATTTTGCACGGCTTTTCTAATTCCTGTTCGGGCTTGTTGACTCCGATTTTTTGTGACTATATAATGAACTTACAAATGAGGTGTTGCCGGTCGACGGTTGCCCTCGAAGTTGAGTTTTTAACCGCCCAGGTTCTTCAGGCTACGGGCGGTTTTTTAATGCCTGTTTTTCGCTAAGACCGCAACTTATACACGGCAAAATGCATCTTGTACGGATCTGCCGTCACGGCCTTTTCCGTTTTGATAATGTGTGCTCATCAAACACAGGCGGATAAGGAGTTCACGGAAATGAAAAAGAACAAGATCATTAAGGCTATTGCAATCACTTTGGGTGTTATCGCTTTTCTAGGCGTTGCGGGATCGGCAGCAATGGGCGGATATGTCGCAGACAGGATCCTTCACCAGAACGCAGGAAAAGATACGCATGACAACAGCATTAAGCAGCTTGAGATCTGGGGATACGATACGGATGGCTTTGAAGCGAAATACAAAGGTGCTGAAGTAAAGGCTGAAGCAGCTGACGGAAATAAGGTTCCGGGAACGCTTTTCGACATGGGATCAGACACGTGCGTCATACTGGTGCATGGTGCAGGTGGAGACCGCGTCTGCACATATCCTCTTGCAGAGGAGTATCTCAAAAGAGGTTATAACGTCATCGCGATCGACCAGAGAGGGTGCGGCAATAATCCGGACGACAGGGTCGCTTTCGGAATATTAGAGAAGCTCGACGTCGAGGCAATGGTGGCATATGCAAGAGACACTTTAGGAAACAGCAGGGTCATCGTTCACGGCCAGTCCATGGGCGCCCAGACAACAGTGCTTTATGCGGCAAGTGTTACTCCCGGCACAGCAGGCGCGGCAGATGCTGTTATCTGTGACAGCCCCGTTCCGGGCATGGAGCTTATCCTCAAGGAGATGTTCGGTGACGGCGATACTGATTCATTCATGGCTGTCTATCTCACCGGCACGAGCAAGATCTTCATGAGACTGGCTTACGGCATCGATTTTGCTGACGGCGACACTATTGCAAAAGCATCCGGTATCAAGATCCCCGCGCTCATCATCTGCAGCGGCAAAGACGAGGTCTGCCTTCCTGAACAGGTCTGCGCGGTTTATGATAATATTGCTTGCGAAGATAAGGCTATCATCCATTTTGACAGCGCACATATAGAAGGGGTCATCGACGATCCGGAAGGCTATATGAACGGTGTTGAAAACTTTCTAAAAAATGCCGGAATGTGATCGGAAATGAAACTGAACCTGTACAAAGAAAACGATATTCAGAATGAGCATGTGGACGTTTATTATTCCAATATGCGTCCTCTCATAAGACAGCTGGTCGATACGGTCAATTCAGACAGGCCGTCGTTATCAGGACGCCCTGCTGATGAGGATCTTGACGATGGGGAAGAGATCCTGCTTGACCCTAAAGACATCTATTATCTGGACCACATAGACAGAAAACTTTTCGCATATACAAAGAACGGAGTATACAGGCTCATGAATACATTGTCCGCATGCGAAGAGATGCTCTGGAACTACGGATTTGTGCGGGTCTCCAAATCAAATCTCATAAACATCTACAGGATAAAACAACTGAAGCCTGACCTTAACATGAAGGTGTATGCATCCTTTGATAACGGCGAGAGGATATGCATCAACAGAAGCTACAAGAAGAGCTTCAACGAATATCTTTTGAAGATGAGGGGGATAAACTGATGCGCGAAAAGATCTTAAACTTCCTGCTCGAGCTGTGCTGCGTATATACGATAATCTCAGTGGCCGGAGCAATAGTAAACATCATCTGCAAAACGGAAACGAACAACCTTAATGTCATTGTCATGTTCATAACATGCCTCGCGGCGACATTTGTCCTGTTCCTTCATAAACTCTTTGATAACGTCAGTCCCCTGGTCATGATCATCGCCCAGTTCCTTATCGCGTGCGCCGTTGTGGGACTTATTCTCCTGATAATAAGCGTTACGATATCACCCATATCCCCTAAAGGATGGTTCGAGTTCTACAGATCGTTCGTGATACCTTATATCGTCTTCGCGGCATTCTACTATTACCGTGTTTTCGCTGAGACCAAAAAGCAGGATGAGCTGATCCGCCAGATCCAGGAAGCTCAAGGAAAAACTGAATAAAAATATACCGCCTCATCCCTGACGGGACGGGCGGTATGAATTATTACTTGTGTCTTTTATTGTAGTCATCCCTGATCTCGACAAGCATCTCTTCAGAATCAAATGCTGCTCCCATCGCCATGGCTGATTCGGCTTTTCTCGCGCGGGAAACCATCTTGGACATGACCTTGTAGTTAAGGGCCGTTCCGGCGCTGTCGCACTCATAGGTGACCGCATGATTTCTGTCAACGCCGAAGTTTTTCGCGACGCTTACAGCATCCATGTTCGCGCCGAGGAAGATGAACTCCCAGTGATACTTTTCCTTCTGTCTCTCGACCATCTTTTTGACCTTGTCATCAGTATATTTGCAGCTGGAATTCTCCATACCGTCTGTCGTTATGATGAACAAAGTCTTCTCGGGAACATCCTCTTCCCTTGCGTATTTGTGGATGTTGCCGATGTGGTGGATCGCGCCTCCGACAGCATCTAAGAGCGCGGTGGAACCTCTTACGAAATACTCTTTTTCCGTAATGGGCTCAACCTTTGCGAGCGGCACTCTGTCATGCAGGACCTCTGTCTCGTTGTCGAAAAGAACCGTTGATATGATCGCTTCGCCCTCTTCTTTTTTCTGCTTCTCGATCATGGAGTTGTAGCCTCCGATGGTATCGTTCTCGAGGCCTCCCATGGAGCCGCTCCTGTCAAGAATGAATACGATCTCTGTTAATCCCTTTTTCATTTTCTTTTCCTCACTTTCCGCTGCTGTTATTCCGTCAGCAGCTGTTTGATCTTGAGCTCAGTATACGGAGCTTTAAGTGAGGAAAGGTCGCCCGGGAAGCGACAATTGAAGGCAGGCAGGAAGATCAGCCAAGCAGCGGCTGGTCGTGGTCGAAAAGCGCGACATTTATGGTCATGATGTCGTAGACTTCATTCTCGATGAAATACTCGACTATGAGGTCTGTCACGCTCGAATTGGAAAGCGCATAACCAGCGCGTCCTAAAAAGTCTTTTGTCTCATCGATGTTAAGCCTTAAAGCGAGCGCAAACGCAAGCGCCGTGGCCTTTTTGGGCTGGTAATCCTTGTTGCTCCTGATCTTCGAGAAAAGTTTCCTGTCGGCATTTGCGCGCTTATAAACTTCAACGTCGGTATAACCCTTCTCGTCGATCATGCGCAGAAGGCTCTCAGACCATGTGTCAGAGATGTTTTTTACCACGTCATCAAGAGATCTTTTCTTTGCTTCCTTTGCGGCAGGCTTAGGCGCGGGCGCCGCCACGTCAGCACAAGGCATCGCAGATCTTGCTTCCTGGTGAAGGCCAAACAGACGGGATCTTCTGCTATGGCGTCTCTCCTGAGGCTCTTCATCAGTGACCTCTTCAAGGACTTCTTCGGGCGGCATTGAATAGTTTGCCGTGCCGAAAACCGCTGCACCGGCAAAGCCGTATTCCTCATCAAGCTTTTCTTCGACATAATGGCCGTCGATATATTCGTCGACGCCTGCAAAGATCCTGCCTGATAATTCGAAAGATTCATTGTCAAAAACAACTAACGTGATATCAAGTTCGTGATCAGTTAAAAATTCACTGAAAACGCCTGTTGCGATAAGAAGCGCGTCAGTCTTGGGGAAGCCGTAAATGCCCGTTGAAATAAGCGGAAAAGCGATGCTTCCGATGTCTAATTCAACGGCCTTTTTAAGGCAGTTCTCATAGCAGTTTTTTACGACCTCTTTCTCGCCGTAATTTCCGCCTTCCCAGACGGGTCCCACGGTGTGGAAAATGTATTTTGCATCAAGGTTGAATGCAGGCGTGACAGCTACTCCGCCGGGCTTGATAATGCCTGCTTTTCTGCGCTCTTTTAAGAGGTCTTCCGCGCCTGCAGCTTCGTAGACCGCAGCGTCAGTTCCAGCCATGTATGTGGGCTCGGGATTTGCTGTGTTGACGATAGCGTCTGCCTTTATTTTCGTGATGTCGTTTCTTACGATCTGAAATGCCATAGTTCACCTTATTCCGTTAAAATGCGCCAGCTTTTCTTCTGCGCCGCCTTCTCCTGCAGCATTTATATTATATCCCACGCGGAAGAATACATTCAAAACGCGCACAAAGTTTAAAAGTGACAAAGATGTAAGAAATGCGTAAGAAGAATGAATGGAGGCAAATCTTTACCAAATCTATACTATTGGCATCAAGGAAAGGCAGGAAATTCGCAAATGCAATAAAATCAGGCATTTCGGGCAGTTTGTGAAACACAATTGTAATGTTACGCCTCATTCTGCACGAAAAATTGCCTCAATATTAAGAAAATCTTAAGGTTTTCGACACTTCATTTTAAGGAAGTCTGTGCAATAATTGTCGCGGGGAGACAAGACTATGGAAACTATCAGAATTATAAATTTCATCATCACAGCGATCTTTGCGGTCTGCTATTCATACCAGTTCTTGTATGTGCCGGTCTCACTTTGGTTCCAGCACAGAGACAAGAGAAGAATGAAGAATACAAAAACTGATGCAGACAACGAACTTTGCGAAAGACACCTCAAGCGCTACGCTGTTCTCATCAGCGCACGTAACGAAGAGAACGTAATCGGCCAGCTCTTGGACAGTATCAACAACCAGACTTATAAGGGCGAGATCACTACATTCGTAATGGCGGACAACTGCACCGATAACACATACGGTGTCGCTGTCGACCACGGCGCAGTAGCTTACACAAGAAAGTCCTCTAAGTACATCGGCAAGGGCTATGCCATTGAGATGCTCTTAAAGCACATCAAGTACGATTATCCGATGGGATTCGACGGCTACTTTGTTTTCGATGCCGACAACATCCTCTCACCTACATACATTGATGAGATGCACAAGTGCCATCTGGCAGGCAACGAGGCTATCACTTCTTACCGTGCCACAAAGAACTACGGCGACAACTGGATCAGCTCAGGCTACGGCCTCTGGTTCCTCCGTGAATCCATGTATCTTAACTATTCACGTTACAGACTGGGTTCTTCCGCTGCTATTTCCGGCACAGGATTCTTCTTCTCGGATAACGTCCTTAAGGACATCGGCGGCTGGCCTTTCCACCTCCTTACAGAAGACATCGAGTTCACGATCAACCAGGTCTGTAAGGGTAAGAAGATCGCTTTCTGCAGAACAGCAGTTTTCTACGACGAGCAGCCTACATCCCTGAAGCAGTCCGTAACTCAGCGTATGCGCTGGGCAAGAGGTTACCTCCAGGTTTTCCAGAAGTATGGAAAAGACCTTATCTACGGTATGTTCCACGGTAATTTCGCAGCATTCGACATGGCAATGAACATCATGCCTGCATTCATCCTTACCGCCCTCTCGATCTTATGCAACCTTGCGTACGGCATCATCGGAGCAGTAACAGGCAGCGACATCATGATCGCCATCTGGTCAATGGGCGAGACAGTCTTCAACGGATGCGCAATGCTCTTTGTCCTCGGCACGATCACTCTCATCACAGAGTGGAAAAACATCCACGCAGGAACAGCAAGGAAGATCTTCTCAGTATTCTCCTTCCCGCTCTTTATGCTCACTTATATACCGATCGCATTTGCAGCCCTCTTTGTAAACCCAGGTTGGAAACCGATTCAGCACAAAGCCACCACATCTTCTCTCAGTGCTGAATTCGCACAACGAGAAACGAGCAGGAAGATTTCATGATATACGAAAAACGCGGCGCCGTAGGGAGTCGCGTTTTTTTATGTTTTTATACCAATTGCCCGTAGTTTTACACCAAATCGAAATAATATCAAAGTGGTGTAAAACCGGACTTTATTTTCTTACGACGGACACCTGTTCCTGCACTTGCAGCAGTCACCGCAGCAGGATGAACCCTTCTTCTTACGGCGTACGGCAAGTATGACGGCGCCTGCTATAACAAGGGCAATTACAGCGATAAGAACGATATCAACCGGTCTCCATGTGATAGCAGCAAGCGTGATCATAAGAGGCCTCCGGTGCAAAGCAATACGATTATCCTGAACAGGAAGCAGACGATCCAGGCGAGGATGCACTGCCAGATGACAACAGCAGCAGCCCATTTCCAGCCGAGTTCACGCTTGACCGAAGCAATCGCTGCAACGCAGGGCGTGTAAAGAAGGCTGAATATAAGGAGCGTGCCTGCTTCGAGGACGCCTAAGACTGCTGTGATCCCGCCTTCAGCGCCAAAGAGAACTTCGAGTACTGATACGACGCTTTCCTTGGCCATGAAGCCGCTGATAAGTGAAGTTACGATACGCCAGTCGCCAAGGCCAAGAGGCTGCATTATGGGCGCGATAATTCCTGCGATCAGGGCCATTATGCTCTGATGCGAATCAGTTACGAGATTGAATCTGGTGTCGAAGCTCTGGAGGAACCAGACGACAACCGTTGCGATGAGGATTACGGAGAAGGCCTTCTGGAGGAAGTCTTTTGCCTTTTCCCACATAAGCTGGATCGTGCTCCTGAGTGAAGGAAGCCTGTAGTTAGGAAGCTCCATTACAAAGGGCGCTGCTTCGCCCTTGAAGAGGACTTTCTTGTAGAAGAATGCAATGAGGATTCCGATCACGATGCTGAGCAAGTAAAGTCCTGTCATTATGAGACCGCCCTTGCCGGGGAAGAACGAACTTACGAAGAATGCGTAGATCGGGAGCTTTGCGGTGCAGCTCATGAAAGGCGTTAAGATGACCGTCATTTTACGGTCTCTGTCGGAAGGCAGGGTTCTTGTCGACATGACTGCCGGAACCGTGCATCCGAAGCCGATAAGGAGCGGCACGATCGAACGGCCGGAAAGGCCTATCTTACGGAGAAGTTTGTCCATGAAGAATGCGATTCGCGCGATGTATCCGCTGTCCTCAAGAAGCGAGAGGAAGAAGAACATTACGACGACGATCGGCAGGAAGCTCAATACGCTTCCGACGCCCTCGAAAATACCATCTATTATCAGGCTGTGGATTACATCATTTACGCCCGCTTTTGTGAGTGCTTTCTCGGTGAGGTTTGTCAGGATATCAATGCCCTGCTCCAGAAGCCACTGGAGGCCTGCGCCGATTACGTTAAACGTAAGGAAGAATACCAGTCCCATTATGAGAATGAAGATCGGAATTGCTGTAAATCTGCCTGTCAGGATGCGGTCGATCCTCTCGGATCTTGCACGTTCTTTGGATTCCTTCGGCTTAATTACCGCCTGCTTGCAAAGCGACATGATATAGGAAAATCTCATGTCTGCGACTGCTGCGGAAGGATCAAGGCCTGACTGCTGCTCAAGCTTTACTCTGATGTGTTCAAGAAGATCTTTCTCGTTGTCGTCGAGCTTTAATTTCTCGAGGATCAGGGGGTCGCCTTCAAGAGCTTTGCACGCTGCAAATCTTAACGGCAGGCCGCATCTCTCGGCATTGTCGTCAACAATATGCTCGACTGCGTGGATCGAAGCGTGGACGGGGCTTCCGTCGGGGCAGAAGTCCTGCTCGAGAGGCTTTTCGCAATATTTCGCGATATGAAGTGCGTGGGTTATAAGCTCGCCGATACCCTGGTTCTTTGCTGCAGAGATCGGAACGACAGGAACGCCCAGGATGTGCTCCATCAGGTTGATATCGACAGAACCGCCATTTCCGGTAAGTTCGTCCATCATGTTGAGGGCGACGACTACCGGGCGCCCGGTCTCCAGGAGCTGCATCGTGAGATATAGATTGCGCTCTATGTTTGTGGAGTCGACGATATTGATAATGGCATCGGGCTTGTTGTCGAGGACGAAGTCACGGGAAACGATCTCCTCCTTGGAATAAGGAGACATCGAATAAATACCCGGAAGGTCCGTAATTACTGTATTAGGGTGTCCGATTATGGCACCGTCCTTGCGGTCCACAGTAACGCCCGGGAAGTTTCCGACGTGCTGGTTGGAGCCCGTCAGACGGTTGAATAACGTGGTCTTTCCGCTGTTCTGGTTTCCGACGAGCGCGAAAGATAAGACGTGGTCATCCGGCAAAGGATTCTCGGTCTTCTTGTCGTGGTGGACACCTGGCTCACCGAGATTAGGGTGCGCGACCTTTGATTTGCGCTTTTTGGAGTCAGGAGCTGCAGCGTCCGGAGCAGCCTTGTTTTCGAGCTTTGTAACAGCGATCTTGTGCGCGTCATCAAGCCTTAAGGTGAGTTCATAGCCGTGGATACTGACTTCAACGGGGTCACCCATAGGAGCGAACTTTACGATAGTTATCTCGGCACCCGGGATAATGCCCATGTCGAGGAAATGCTGACGGAGCGCGCCTTCGCCTCCGACAGTCTTTACTATGCAACTCTCCCCAGCCTTAAGTTGCCCTAAATTCAATGAATCACCAATATCTGACACCGCCTATGACCCTCTTTCGCAAGCTCAATATAGTTAGCAACCGCTAACCAATCAACAGCATTATAGTTAGCACTTGCTAACTTGTCAATATACCAGTCAATAATCTAGAGTTTGTCTCCTATCTAATTAAATTTTTTAGATATATACTATTGACCATGATTATGAAACTTCTTAAAAAATTCATTTTCGTCATTATCGCCATCCTAATCGGGGTTGGCGGGTACTTTTATATTCGCGCCGTCGGAAACGAATACACATACATCCGCAGGGACTTCGGTGCATCTGTTGATAAAGTTACAGCTGTTTCCGTTGACGATCCTGAAGCAGGAGACGGAAGGGTCGACATCGTAAGCTGGGAAAATGCAGATAAGTACGTGGCCATTAAGCTCAGATCGGTAAAACCAGGCAGGGTATTCATTAAGATCGAAGCCGAGAGAGGCCACTCACTTACCATCTTCCACGTTCATAAGAACGGCGTTATCACCTCCGACAGGTTCTTCGGCGACTGCACCGGTGCAAATACCGTGATTGCCGCGATCCTGATCTATTTTGTTGCTCTGGGTATCTATTTCATCTTCAAATTCCGTGAGTCAATGAAGCAGAGCCTTTACAAATACGACAATATCCTTTACTTAGGTCTGATTGCATTTATTTCCTACCTCATCTTCAGCCAGGTCTGCGCGCTGATCAACAAGAGCGGCATCAACGGTGCCCTGATGACTTCCGTAAGCGCAACACAGACGATCGTATTCTTTACGACTCCTATTGTTTTCATTGCCACCATATTCGTCACGGTAAGCAACATCCAGCTTATCAGGAAAGAAGGCCGTACATGGCGCAACATGCTCGGTCTGATCTTAGGCGTGATCCTGGGCATCGGCTGCATTCTTCCTTATGTTATCTGGTATATGATGTTCTATTCGGATATCATCGATACGCACTACGAGAGGGGCTTTGGAAGGTTCCTCGAGATGTTCCTCGAGAACACCGTTTCCTCATTCGTTTTCTATCTCGAATGCATACTTTTGGGTACGATAATCATTGCCGTTAAAGCCGCAAAGCGCATCCCTCAATTCGATAAGGATTACATCATCATTCACGGATGCCAGATCAGAAAAGACGGCACTCTGACAAAGCTTCTGCAGTCACGAGCAGACAGAGCCATCGAGTTTGCCAAACTTCAGAAGGAAGCGACAGGCAAGGACATTGTTTTCGTACCCTCAGGCGGAAAAGGCAGTGACGAGATAATCTCCGAAGGTGAAGCAATCAAACGCTATCTTCTTGAGAACGGAATAAGTGAAGATCACATCATCAAAGAAGATGACTCCACGAGCACAGAGGAAAACGTAAAGCTCGCGATGGATAAGATGAAAGAGGACTTCGGTTCCGACGGATATAAAGCAGCATTTGCCACAACGAATTACCACGTATTCAGAACCGGAATGCTCGCGGAGAAGATAGGCCTTAAGGCTGAAGGAATCGGCAGCAAGACAAAAGCTTATTTCTGGGTAAACGCTTTTGTAAGAGAATTCATTGCGACAGTCGTCAAGGAGAAAAAGACGCACATCAAAGTTGCTCTTATCCTTCTTGCAGTGAACATAATAAGCGTATTGATGCTGTACATTTCAGAAGGTATCCTGTCATAAGTGATCTATAAAAAGTGAGGTGCAAAACATGGAAAACAAGAAGATCGTAACCGGCGCAAATCCTTATATGCCTTTGTGGGAACACGTTCCCGACGGAGAACCCAGAGTATTCACATATAATGGTGAGACACGCATCTATCTTTACGGTTCGCACGACACCAAGAAGACCGACTACTGCGGTCCCGATTATGTCGTATGGTCCGCACCCGTTGACGACCCCACAAACTGGACATGCCACGGCGTCTGCTACACGGCATCTGACGGCGGCGATCTCTATGCACCTGACGTTGTCCAGAAGGGCGATACTTTCTATATGTACGCAGCAGAGAACAGAGGCTCCTCGATCATGCTCGTCACATCAAAGTGCCCCTGGGGAACTTTCGAAAATCCGGTCAAGACAGAGCTCGGATTCGACCCCGGCATCTTAGTTGATGACGACGGCAGGACATACGCATTCTGGGGCTTCTGCGAATCACACGCAGGCGAGCTCAATGACGATATGGCAACGCTCAAGAAAGAGACAATAAGACATCATATCATGGGCCATTCAAAGCCCTTCTGGATCAAGGAGGACGACGGTCACGTAGATCCCGTTGACGGCTTCTTCGAAGCGTCCAGCCCGCGTAAGATCAACGGCAAATATGTCCTCATCTATTCCAAGCGTTATGAATATCCGAAGCCTGAGAACGGCGTTTTCGGAAGCTGCAACGGATTCTTATCCTACAAGTGGTGCGACACACCGCTCGGTGATTATCAGATGGGCGGCGACATCAGCTTCAACGGCGGTGAGGTCATCACAGGACCTGACGGCAACGGCATCATGACATACCAGTGGGGCAACAACCACGGCTCACTCATGAAGGTTAAGGACCAGTGGTATGTTTTCTATCACAGACAGACAGGCTGCAACGAATATTCGCGCCAGGCAATGGTCGAACCCGTTGATATCGCTATGGGCAAAGACGGAAAGATCTACATCGGCAAGATCAAATATGAGAACGGCGAACCTGTAAGTTCCGACGTTGTTGAAGCAACATCACAGGGCTTCTATCTTGACGGTCTTGATGCATATTCCATCATCTCTGCAGGCTACACATGCCACATGTACGACGGTCTCGGAAAGCCCATGTATCAGGACAATGCAGAGGGTACGAACAAGGACAGAAGAGTCGCTCACATCCAGCCTGTTTACGAAGGTGATTCATCACCTGTCGTAGATATCCAGAGCGGTGCAACGATTGGATTCAAGTATATTAACTTCGGCAGCGAAGGCGCTTCTAAGGCTGTCCTTACAGGAGATGTTCCGGCAGGCACGACGGTCACTGTTCTGCTCGATTCTTATAACGGCAAAGCTGTCGCATCTACTGAAGTTACATCTGATGCAAAAGAAGTCTCTTTTGACCTCTCTGAGAAGGTCACGGGAAAGCACGCTGTCTACTTCTCTTTTATGAATAATGACGAGGAAAAGCGGTCAATTTTCGACACTTTCAGATTTGAAATATAAAAAGAATATGATATTCTTTCGATAGTAATTCTCGGAGGGATAATATGAGATCGCGAATCACCAAGATCGTTAGCGTCATAACGGTACTGTCTGTTATGTGCCTCCTTTTGGCTTCATGCGGCGATAAGAGAAAGCCTGCGTACGTGATTCTCACAGGCGAGAGAAGCGGTCTCGTATCCAATTTCAACGCGTATTTCGAGCTCAACGGAAACAACATCGAAGAAGTCCGTGAGATCCGCTACGACAATCTCATCTTAAGAACTGACGATTATACGCTGATCGAATACACAACATATAATTTTGAAGCGACTTCAACGACTGGTAATCCCTCTGACTTTTTGTATCTGCAGAAATCCACTGATGCAGTCTCATTCGACAAGTCCACGCTGATCAAATACCTTAAGAAAATGGGCGTTTTCTGGACCGGTGCACTTACAGTCTCAATCTATGAATTCGATGGATACAGGATCGTAGAAGCAAGGCATGTTGAAGGCACGGAAGTGCTTGAGATAATTACCGGTCTGTTCCGCAACGGAAAGCAGATCAATCTCCCCGGCCAGGACACGATAAAATCGCTCCAGAAGGTCTACAAGAAGATCTGACCTTCCGCGAACTGATAAGCATTATAAACCTGCTAACAAAAATCAATAGCCTGTTGGCAGGTTTTTGTTTTGAAACAACTAGGCACAGCAAACAGTCCGGAGTCAAATCCGGTCTTTGTTTTAGCATCAATGGATTTATGCTGCTTGGTAAACCTCCATCACTCGTGCGTAGTAAATGCGCAGGAACTTGTTTAAGCCCGCTATCTTGGCTTGCTTTTTGCTTTTGCCTTCTGCTTCTTTCTTCAGGATATAGTTGTATACGGTGCAATCCTTGGGTGCCTGGTGGCTCTTAAGCACCCTCATAACCTCATAGCCCGTTTTACGCAGAGTCGACGATCCTTTCTTGGATATTTTTCTGTTAGAACCTACAAATTGTCCGGACTCGTAAGGTGGCGGATCTATGCCAGCCCAAGCTATTAGGGCTTTAGCGCTGTGTAATCTTCTGACATCACCGATTTCTGCTATAAGCTTAGGCGCCAGCACATCTCCCACTCCGCCCATTGCCCGTACTGTCGAATATTCGGGAAGACTCTTCGCAAGTTCTTTCATTCGCGATAAGATAGTATACAGAGAGTCATCTATGGCTCTCTGTGTTTTAATTGCTTCCAGTACTAGCATTTTGGTCGATGGGAGACTGGAAGATAATGTGGGAATGCCATTAGATGCTAATTCGTAGACTTGCACTGCCTTGGAATTGCTCTGATGGTATTTCTTTTCTTCCGCCCAATCGTTATATGCCTTAACAAATTCATCGCAGCTCATTGCCGTTATCAGGTCGTAATGCCAGAATCTCTCAACAAAATCACAGAGTTTGTCTCTATTGTTGGATTCAGTCCAGCTGTTGAACAGATTCTTTATTCCAGGCATAACGTAGTCCAATACATGTGTGAGCTCTAACAGGGCCTTTATATGCATTTCCATATAACTGCGATACCGTCTGCCTAACAGCTTCAATTCTGCATATACTGCTTCTGAACATTCATATTTCTGAAGTTTGAACCACTTTTCAATACCGTAATTTGCAATGGTTACAGCATCATGCTTGTCTGTCTTAACATTCCTGAAATTGTTGTTCCTGGCATACTTCTTCATTACACAAGGATTAATAACCGAAACAAAATAACCCTTCTCGACGAGAAAGGTCAGTACCGGAAGGTTATAGATTCCTGTGGCTTCCATAACAACTTTAACTTCACCATCCAATTTCTGAAGCAGTTCGTCCAACAACTCCAGATCTTCTTTGCAGTGAAGCAGTTCAAAAGGTTTGCAGACAAAATCTTCGTTCGGCTTAAGAATACAGACAGTGCTCTTTCCTTTTGAAACATCGATTCCTACGCTGATCATGTAATGCCTCCTAAATCTGAATTAGTAATTGTTCCAAGCCGCACTTATTACAATTCAGTTTAGTTGGTTACGCGGGAGCTGATCCCTACCTGCTTAATCGAATGCTTATAATAAGGGGATTGGCTGACAGTTTATTTGGCGGATGCTAAATCCAAAGGGTTGCACGTCAGGCCAATTACTCCCCGTATTATAAGAAAAGTGCAACTGTCGGAGTTAATTACTCTCTAACAATTACACTTTCTATGGTACTAAAGGGTTGCCTCTGAAGCGTAGAGACAATCCTTTTTTATCGTACATGAGGCCTCTATATTTTCGCGGGCAAAAGGCTGTCAGATTTGCGGGTAAACTTGAGGGAATAGCCGCAAATTTACCCTCAAAAACCTGTGGAAAATACCGAGCATGAAATAACGCAGTAGTCAGTCTTCTGAGCCCGGATCAAACAAACTCCAAGCGGCCGTCCTATTTACTTCTTTCCTCTCTCGAAAGCGACAAGACCGATCTTTGTCGGGTGATCGAGAAGGATCGTTTCCTTCGCGTTGCTCTTTCTGAACAAAAGCATCGCGGATATCAGGATATCACCTGCGCCGCCCATGATCTGAATGGCTGAGATGATAAGCAATACAAGGCTTCCGGTAAAAACAGACACAATGCCGACTACAACGCCTAGGATCGTCATGGGCATCATTGAACCAAGGATGTAGAGAGACTTTGAAAGCGGAGATCTGCATGTGCAGTACGGTGTGAGGGTCTCCTTCATGAATCCGAATTCGATATCCTTTGAACCGTTCTCTGCGCCGATAGACCAGAACCAGCCGTGGATCTTCTCGTGAAGAACAGCAAGCGGGATGCATGCGAGGAACGCACCGAAGAGACCCAGAAAATACATAACCGGCTTCTCTTTAAGCAGTCCGGGGATATCTGGAATGCCGTTCCATGCGATAAAACCGGCTGCAACAGCGATAATAAAAGGCAGCGTCAGGAGCACGCCTACAAAGTTCGCCTTCACAACAGAGATCAGTATATCGTGGCGCTCATAGCCCTGCTCGAGGAGCTTTTTCTCCTTCTCATCAAAAGCCTGTTGGCGCTTGATCTCAGCTTCAGTAAGCACATGTCCGTCGCTGTTTGTTACAGGCTTTGTCTTCTTGCCTGAAGCCTTTTCCTCAGCGGCGTTAAGCTGCTCGAGCATCTCCTTATTTTTCTCTTCACTCATTAATACAAACTCCTTGCAGGGCTTTAAATCCGCCCTTCGAATAAACACTCGCGAGATTGTATCATAAAGTTTTGATAATTGCTAATTATCTGTCACCCACGGTGATCCAATCGCCCGTACCGGGATCCTGCATCGTAAATGTTGACAGGCCTTCCGCGTCCGGATCATCCCTTAAGACCCTCTCGCGGTAGTAACCGAAGTTCTTGTAAACAGTGCCCTTATCGGTCTTCATGCTGTCGTAATTAACGCTTATGTGCATCTTGTAGACTTCGCCGTCCTTGTCTGTTCCGACGCCCTCGTTCGGGAAGCTGAGCTTCTTATATGTGTCAGCCTTACCGTCCAACTTATCGAAGAATTCCTCCCATTCCTTCTCAAGGTCGTGATCCTTCTGAACTTTCTTAGAGAACAGGCCGCAAAGGCTGCCGATGTCTTCGTTCTTTATGTATTCGAAAATCTGCTCCGCGTCAGGCTTTTCGAGCTTTTTGGGATCGTTCTGCGTGTTTTTGAGCAGCGCGCATCCGAAGATCTGAAACGACATGAGCACGCATAAAACAAGTGCGGAAACTCTTTTTATATTTCTCATAATTCCTCTATCCACTTCATGAATTTATCGAGTGTCTTATCCTCTCCGCGTTCGAAAAGAAAACACCCCGCAGTATACCACGAATGCGTATTTCTCTTATCCTCAACTTCGTAGATCTCACACCTGTTCCCAAGCTCTTTTGCCCTGGCTGCAAAGTCTTCCGCGCACTCGAATCCCACGAGCCCGTCTTGCCTGCTTTGTATCAGAAGCATCGGAATGTCACTCTTATCCATGAGCTCTTTTGGCTCACCTTCCATCCTGTCATAGCCCTTCGCGAAAAGCATATTTATAAGCATCTTCAGCGTATTAGTCGCATCCTTCCTGAAAGAATACGGCCCTCCGAAACCTACATATCCGATAACATTTGAGACATCGACTTTATATTGTTCCTGCACCCTTTTGCTGTAGCACATGATGGAAGATAAATGTGCGCCTGCAGAAGGGCCTGTGAGAATGGTCTCCGACGTGTCGATCCCCTTATCTTTCAAGTATTTTATTGCAGCATCAAAGCCCGTGCAGACGTCTTCTGTCTGCACCGGATATTTATTCTTCGGCGACAGTCTGTAGCCTATCGATACGAAGCGGTAACCGGCCCCCGCCATTTTCTGTCCGACATAATCAAAGAACTTCGGATTCCCTGCATTCCAGCCGCCTCCGTGAACCCAGATAACAACTTTATCACTTGTTCTTTTCGAGGGCTCGTAGTACAGGAAATATTGCTCTTTGTCACTGCCGTAATCGACACGTTCCGGAGTAAATTCCTTCTTCGTCTTGAACAGGTATTTCCAGAATATTGGATAGTAACTCAAATTCTCTCTTATGTAATCGATCATGCCAGGAAACCCCTTATTTCATTGAGCCACAGGTCCTGCTTAAAGCATAAGAGCTCGCCGTGCGCGAGACCGTCAAATGACCTGATCTCCATCTTTGGATTTAACTCTTTCATCTTCAGCGCGCCCTTCTTCGATACTGTCTCATTGCCCTTCGTGCCATGCATGAAAAGGATCTTCATATCATCCGGATACTTAATGAATTCAAACGGTACAAATACCGTGTCGATGACGTTATCTACAGACTGCTTTTCCATCCTGTCAGCGATCTTAAGGAACGGCTCCCAGTATTCGCCCGGAAGGAAATTCTTCTCGAATGAGGCTTTTACTTTCGGATCGCGCGCCCTGGACTTGCTTAGGATCGTCTTGTAGTTGTTCTTCATTATGCCCTTGAACAGGCCGTTTACCTTCATCAGCGGAGCGCCGTCGATGACGAGGTTGTCGATCTTTATGCTTGTGCTTTTTGCGGCCTCTGAAGCGATCCTTCCGCCAAGCGAGATGCCTGCCATCAAATACACTTCGCCGTTAAGCTCTTTTGTTATGTATTCGGTTATCTTCCGCGCCTCGTCCTCTACGCTTACGAACACGCTCGTCTCATCTTCAGTGTGCGCGTCCAGCTCCGGCACGATCACGTAATTGCTGCCCGCGAACTCTTGGGCAACCCTGTTCCAGATCTGGTATGGCGTGAACATCCCGTGGATCAGAACGACCGCTTTATTTTCCTTATTCCCGTATGTGTGAAAAACCATTGTTTTCTCCTGCCTTTACGCCTTCCCGCCCATCATGAGGATCACTGATTTTGCAAGATTCCTGAACATGTCTTCGGGCTTGTACTTGCCTTCGATGTGCGGAACTTTGAAGCATTCCGAGAGCACGTAACCGGTCTGGATTCCGTGGTAATTAACGATCATGAACTGGATGATCTCATCCACGCTTGATGCCGGCTTTAACTTTTTCTTCCTGACGACATCGTTTAAAAACTTCTCCGTCGCCACAGTCGCATAGAGCAGCGGGCTCTGCTCATCTTTTCCAAGCCTTTGCGCGATATTCATCGCCCTCTCCGGATCAGTCATCGCGAGCATGTCGCTGTATATCGACACCTTCAGGAGATCCGTTCCGACCTCCTTCATATAGTCAGCCTGCATCACGCAGATGTCGTAAATGGTCTGCTCCCAATTGTCCATCTCCGCATTCTTTAGGATCTCGTCCAGCCTGTCGTCGATCTTGTTCTCGCTGTTGATCGTGATGACGAGGTCCTTCAGGACTTCATCCAGATCCTTGTAATACCTGTATATGACCCCGTGCGAAAAGCCCGTCTCCTCAATGATGTCCTTCATCTCGACCGACGTGATCGGCTTTCTGGTACACACGCGGTACGCCGCATCGACGATCTCTTTGCGCTTGTTCTTATAGTATTCTTCACTGACTTTAGGCATAGTTGTCTGTCCGCCTTCATAAAAATGACTTGGTGTCATTTTAATTTGTTTATATAAAGCTGTCAAGACATATACCCCCTACGGGTATGCGAAGGTTTTCAAACATAAACCTACCTACTAAAATCGAAAAATCGATTTTTTATAGGTAGGTCTTGCTCTATTTTCGCTTTGAAAAATGCTCTTTGGGGTGCCGGAGACCTTTTTCGCCCTCTCAAAACCCCGAAAAACATGATAAACCAGCCTGACGGGCACC
>JAEEGJ010004685.1_pt1 | contig 45394 bp, 37 predicted proteins | sample 8958761 | NCBI WGS metagenome assembly JAEEGJ01 (sample SAMN16246546, study PRJNA631951) | gut metagenome | biome: gut microbiome; feature: rumen; material: RS-attached | host: Bos | place: Iran: Karaj | collected 2018-10
TCTACTTGTTCTTCTGCGGAGAGTCTATCTGTATAAGGGATTCCGTGTAAATCTATAATTTCATATGTAAACCCTCTTACATTCCGCAAATATTCGTATAGCGCATCTGTTTTAACCTTAAGTTCAGAGTCATTTTGAACAAGATCATCAACAACTTTTTGTCCATCATTAAAGTTTCGCTCCATATAATCGATGCGTTCTTCCATCGTCAAATCGAATCGACACAAATCAATGATACAATCTGATATTCGAAATGAAATGACAGACCAAAGATTTCCAGGAACGCTAAGCAATTCCTTTTTTTTCTCAAAGCAATATGCCAAAGAGCCCATGTACCAAACTAGGGAAGCCCTACTGCTATAGAAACTTTCAAATCTATTAATGTATCGTTTGTCCATATAGACCTACCTTGTTTAGTATTCATCAATGTTAGTATTTTTTCGTTTTTCTTTGCGTCTTTCATTCCGCATGAGCATAAAGACCATAAACAACAAGAAGAAACAGTAGCAAAAGAAAAAGAGCGTTCCAAAGTTTTTATCAAATTTACAGTCGAAAATCGAATTGATGGCGATAGATATTATTATAGCTTCTGCGAACGCGCCTACCGAAGCCGCCAACAAACCAGCAAACATGTCTGTAAAAATATCAGAGAAGAAACGGAGAACATAAGATATTCCGACAAACACAAAGATTGAGACTCCCATATACACACAATCGAAATCAAGGCAGAAACTTTCTACAAACAGCACTGCAATGAGCAGAACTGCCGCCACCATGGCTATAATTCTGCTCTTTTGACTTGCCCGCATCGGCAATTTAAGATTTATGATGTTCCGATCCGACATAAGACACCCTTACTGCAATAATAGGAAAGAACGCTCATTCAGAAATAAACTAGTCCAAATACCAGACCGTTTCAACAGTATCTCCAACTTCAACATCATCAGGGGTATAATCAACAGATTGCGAGCCGGAACTTTCTGCTAAATCAGCCACCATGTTATAATCTTCCCGTCCAACATAAACGTCAATGCTACGTCTGGAGTAATCGACACTTACGATACCGCCTAGTTTATGTTCGAGCGTCATAGCGATCACCTCGGCTTTTTCGCGGGCATCCTTGACCGCCGATTCGAGAATTTGAAGCTTGGCATCGTGAGAATTTTTCCTGATAAAAGATATGTTCACTTCGAGTTCTGGCCACGCTGCGCCCAAAGTCGAAATAACCTTTGATGTAAGAACACTATCCAAAGGCAACTCAATAGAGAGACTTTGATTCAAATGATATTCGACAAGCCACCGGACTTCCTTGCTAATCCATTCACGATGTTTACTTATCGAGAAATCTGATGTTTTAAGAGATTCCTTCGGAATATTCAGCTTTTCAAGAGCATCCCTCAAACCTTTGTTACCTATAGCAGCTTCATTATAAGCCTTTTCATAGGAATCGTATTTGGAATCTATCGAAAAAGTAAGTCTCGTGGTATCAGGAGCAATTTTAACAAAGCCCGTCCCCATAACTCTAATAGTTTTCTGGTTCTGATTCATGATAACCTCCATTTGGTTATACCACAAATATATATTCACAAACTGTCATAAAATGACAACTTTGTTTTTTTCAAATATCGTTTCAAAAAAAATCAAAAATCGCTTGACATCCTCCCTTAGAGAGATTATATTTGTTAGTGAACAAATGTTCTAGTGCTCAAAATTTCAAGCACTACGGTTTTGCGCTTGTCCGCAGCAAAAAGGACTAAAAGATGAAACGAATAAACGTCATGAACCGAGAAATCAAAACAATGCTCGTTAACGGCGTCGATTATGTCTGCATTACTGATATTGCTCGGCAAAAGAATCCTGTGGAGCCTAAGGATGTTGTGAAAAATTGGATGAGGTCAAAAAATACAATAGAATACTTAGGTTTATGGGAAATGTTGAACAATCCCGACTTCAAAGGGGTCGAATTCGACCCCTTTTTAAAAGAAGCTGGTAGTTGGTTAAGGAGTTCCAACGCCTCAAAGCGGCGGAACAGGCTCAATTAGGATGGTCACTACGTCGTGAACTCTCAAAAATCAACTACCATATCCATACAGACGCCATCAAGCAGAACTTGATTCCGACAACACTTACAAAACAACAGATGAGCATGGTTTATGCAAATGAAGCTGATGTTCTAAATGTTGCGTTATTCGGATTTACCGCCAAGGAATGGCGTGATGCACATGCTGATTTACAGGGCAATGTCCGCGACTACGCAACAGTAAACCTGCTTATATGCCTTTCGAATATGGAATCGTTGAATTCCGTCCTGATCAAGGAAGGCTTGCCGCAGCCAGAAAGGTTGATAAAATTGAATCAGATTGCGATAAGCCAGATGACGGTACTAGAATCCATCGGAGAGAACAAACTGCTGAAATAAAAAAGGAGGTGGTCAAAAATTTTGACCACCTTGCTTGCCGAGCAATTTGGCAATCAGCGATTGCCAAATTGCAAATCGGGCAAACTTTCATCCTTTCCCGAGCATTTCTTTAATTTTCTTCTTGACTTCTGTCAAGTCGCTGCTCGTGAGTATCGGGATGAGCGAATTGATTTCTTCGATGGGCTTGTCCCACCAGCGCCATTCGAGCATGAGGTTGGTGAGCTCGTCGTCAAAGCGATTACGGATAAACTGTGCTGGATTCCCAGCCACGATGGTGTAGGGGTCCACGTCGCTGCCGACGACACTGCTTGCGCCGATGATCGCGCCGTCACCGATATGCACTCCGGGGAGTATTGTTGCGTTCTGGCCGATCCATACGTCGTTCCCGATAACGGTATCGCCCTTGAACGGTAAATCGTTTTTTGCAGGCGGCTTCATGTTCCAGCCTTCGAGCATGGAGAACGGGAAAGTCGAAACGGCATTCATCTGGTGGTTCGCGCCGTTCATCACGAACTCCACGCCTGCAGCAATCTGGCAGAACTTCCCGATGATGAGTTTGTCGTCGAGAAAGTCGTAATGGTGCGTCACATGGCTTTCGAATTCCGAGTCAGCGTAGGTGAAGTCGCCCACGATAATATTCGGGTTCTTGAGCGTCGGCTTCACGTAGATTTCCTTGTCGTAGCCCGCAATCGGGTGGACGGTCATCGGATTGGGAATGTTTTGCGGTGTAGGCATGTCCCCAAATTACATTTTTTTTCTATTGTTTTTTTTATGGAACGCGAAAATTTTAAATCAAGACTTGGTTTTATCCTTATCGCTGCCGGTTGCGCCATCGGGTTGGGCAACGTCTGGCGTTTCCCTTATATTGCGGGCCAGTACGGCGGTGCGGCTTTTGTGCTGCCCTATCTTGGCTTCTTGCTGTTCCTCGGGCTCCCGATCCTCATGGCGGAACTTGCGCTGGGTCGTGGCGGCCGTAGCGGTGTCGCCCGCGCCTTCGATAACCTGGAAAAGCCGGGGACCAAGTGGCACTGGGCCAAGTTCCCGCTGATTTCGGCGAACTACATCTTGATGGCGTTCTACTCGGTGGTCACGGGCTGGATGCTCTACTACTTCTACAAGATGGTCACCGACGCGAACTTCCTCAAGGGGACTCCCGACCAGATTGCGGCCGGTTTCGGTGAAATGCTTGCGAACCCCGCGCTTATGATTTTCTGGATGACCGTCGCCATCGTGCTCGGCCTTGGGGTCGTATCGCTCGGGCTCCAGAAAGGTGTCGAGGGCGTCACCAAGAAGATGATGATCTGCTTGCTCGTCATCATGGTACTTCTCGCGATCCGTGCCGTGACACTTCCGGGTTCTACTGCGGGTCTTCAATTCTATCTGCTTCCGTCTTTTGAACGCTTGACGCAGTCGGGCAAGGGCGTGGGCGAGGCAATCTTTGCGGCATTCGCGCATGCGTTCTTCACGCTCAGTATCGGTATCGGCAGCATGGCGATTTTCGGTAGCTACATAGGCCGCAAGCACTCCCTCGTCAAGGAAGCTGCGAGTGTCTGCATCCTTGATACGGTCGTCGCGCTTGTTGCGGGTATTATCATCATCCCGAGCTGCTTCGCCTTTGGCCAATCTCCGGGACAGGGCCCGGGTCTCATCTTCGTCACGCTTTCCAACGTGTTTTCCATGATGCCGGCGGGTCGGTTCTGCGGTGCGGCGTTCTTCCTGTTCATGTCTTTCGCGGCTCTGTCCACCTTGATTGCCGTGTTCGAGAACCTCGTCTCGTTCTGGATGGACCTCAAGGGGTACGACCGTAAAAGGGTCGCTTTCTGGAACATCCTGGTCGTATTCGCGCTTTCGCTCCCGTGCGCCCTCGGCTTCAACGTGCTTGCGGGCTTTGAACCGTTCGGCCCCGGCAGCTGTGTGCTGGACCTCGAAGACTTTATCGTGAGTAACACCATGCTTCCGCTTGGCGGCATGTTCATCGTGATTTTCTGCTCCAGCCGTTACGGCTGGGGGCAGGAGAAATTCTTTGCCGAAATCAACTCCGGCAAGGGCTACAAGATTCCGAGCAACACCATCTTCAAGATTTATTTCAAGTGGGTGCTGCCTGTGCTTGTTTCCATCTTGCTTATTCAAGGGTATCTCTCCAAGTTCGCCCCCGACCTCTGCGCCAAGATCTTCGGATAGTTTTTCTATCTTTGCCGTGCAAAAACCTAACCACTAATCACTAACCACCAACCACTATTTATGATGGATTTCAAGAAGATGGAAGATGGCTTCCGGATGATTCTGGAAGGCATGGGCGAAAACCCGAACCGTGAAGGTCTTTTGGATACGCCGAAGCGTGTCGCGAAGATGTACGCCGAGCTCATGACGGGGCTTTCGGGCGAAACCCGCGCCGAGGATATCCTCAAGACGCGTTTCCATGAAAAGTACGACGAGATGATCATCGTGCCGGATATCGAGTTTGCGAGCATGTGCGAGCACCATTTTCTGCCGTTCACGGGCAAAGCCCACGTGGCCTACATCCCCGGCGACTGCGTGGTGGGCCTTTCCAAGATTCCGCGCGTGGTGGAATTTTACGCGCGCTTCCCGCAAATTCAGGAACGCATGACGCGCCAGATTGCAGAACTCATCCAGAAGGAACTGAACCCGAAAGGCGTGGCCGTGGTGCTCGAGGCATCCCACATGTGCATGACCATGCGCGGCGTCAAAAAGCCCGGTGCCACGATGGTGACGACGCAGCTTTTGGGCCGCTTCAAGACCGACGAGAAAACCCGTGCTGAATTTATGTCGCGTATTTACGCGCCTCGGTAATGTAGCCGCCAATACTACTTTTTGTCCATTATGGATAGATTTAGTATAAAGTAATTTGAAATGTTTTTATTATTACGGGCCATGGACATTTTGTCCATGGCCTTTGGATTTATTGTCCATAAAAAAAGCGCTTTGCCTATTTCTGAATTTGCGGGAATTAGGTAATTTGGTAATGGGTGAAAGAAATAGATGTTTGGATGTATGGCGATGTGGGTTTTGTTGCATTCACTTTAATACGATAATCCCCATACAATGTTTTTCTTTGTTTTTGACGTATTCGCCAAGACGTTTTTGAGTGCTGTCTTTGCGGTATTTTGAATAAACTAAAAAACATTGGCCGTGCACGACCTTTATTTCTACGATATTGATTTTTGGTTAGAATAAGGAGACAAGAAATGAAATCTAAAATATTGACAAGCATGGTCGTTGCGTGCGCCTTTGCCTTGGTGAATTGTGATGACACCACTTCGGCTGTGGAAGATGCCCTGCAGGAACAGGGTGGTGTTCCTACATCCAGTAGCGATGGACTTGCGCCTACGACAACGCCCGAAATCAGTTCTGGCTCTATTGTCGGTGGCGACAATGCCGCGATTCCGGCTTCTTCGGATAGCCAGGGATTAAGCCAGGGAATTGAACAGGGAACTGTGCCTGCATCGTCGGCCATTGGCGGTGGTAATCTGGTTCCTGCGACATCTTCGGCTGGTGGCGAAAACGCCTCGCCGACTTCTGCTCCGGCTTCTTCCGGGCAGCAGGGCGGTGATGTTGCCCCGGCGCCTGCCTCCAGTTCTGCTGGTACTACCGTGACTCCGGCCAGCTCCAGTGCTGCGGCTCCGGCTAGCAGTTCCGAGGCTGCTCAGGTTCCTGCGGCTAGCGGTATTTTCCTTGCCGAAGGCACGGACGAAAACAAGGACCAAATGGAAATCAACTACATCGAGCATACCGGTTGGGATGGCGGTGGAATCCTTGCTTATCCGAAGCGTCTCTCTGACACGCAGAAACATGGCATTGTCGTTTGGGGCCCCGGTGGTGGTACTGAACCCGGTGCTTATGGTGGAATGATCCATCGTCTTGCTTCCCACGGCTTCGTGGTGATTGCGCTCAAGGAGTCTCCGGGTAACGCTTCCCAGGGTAAGCCCGCACTCGACTGGCTCGAACAGAAGAACAATGACCCGAACGACCCGCTGTACCAGAAACTCGACATGACGAAGGTTGGATGTTCCGGCCACTCCATGGGCGGTCTTGAATCCGAACAGATGGTTATCCAGGACAAGCGCGTGATTACGGCGATGCTCAACAATAGCGGTGACCTCGGACATACGGCTATGGCTAGCGTTCCGACCGACAAAACCATCGGTATCGTGTACGGCGAAGCCGGCATGGAACGCCCGAACGCCGAAGCCGACTACAACAACAACGGTGTCAGGGCTCCTGCTTGCCTCATCCAGATGACGGGTGGCCCGCAGGGCGGCGAAGGTGGCTGGGGCCACGGTTCCGGTCCGTGGGGCGGCATGGCTGCCACGGTTGCCTGGATGCGCTGGCACCTCGGTGGCGAAGACTTCCGCAAGGCTGACTTCGTCGGTTCGAGTGGCCGCTACATCAATGGCGAAATCATTGGTGAACAGGGTCACTGGAAAGGAACCTGCAAGAATTTCTAACTACTCCACACTCCAAAAATAAAGGCACTCCGGCCCTCTGGGCGGGGGTGCTTTTTGTATGCCCTTAATTTTTTCTTTCTTTTTTGCCTATGGCCGAAAACAAAGCTATCTTAATAGCGTAACGGAGTATATTGTATGAACGCTGCTATTCTTACTAATGAGTTTCCGCCGGAAATCTATGGCGGTGCCGGTATTCATGTTAAGTTTTTGACGCAGGAACTTGCGAAGCTTTGCCATATCGAGGCCCGTTGTTTTGGCGACCAGGATGTCGATGAGGACAATATCCGGGCGCTGGGCTTTACGCGAAAGCTGGGCCTGGACCCCAAGGACGACCGTTTCCAGAAGATTTTCAAACCGCTCGATATCAATTTGCAGTGGGCCGCCGCGCTAAATGACATCGACGTCATACACTGTCATACGTGGTATAGCCATTTCGGTGGCGTGCTGGCGAGCCGTCTTTTGCAGTGCCCGCTGATCTTGACGACGCATTCGCTGGAACCGCACCGTCCGTGGAAGGCCGAGCAGCTCGGTGACGGCGGATATGCCATGAGTTGCTGGATTGAACGTACGGCCTACGAGGCTGCCGACGGCGTGATTGCCGTGAGCCAAGGCATGAAGCGCGACGTGATGAAACTTTACGGCGTTCCCGAAGACCGTGTGAAAGTGATTTACAACGGCATCGATCCGGATTTCTATGCGCCGACTTTCGACGAAAACATTTTGACAAAGTGGGGTGTCGACCCGAAGCGCCCCTATGTGCTGTTCGTGGGCCGCATTACGCGTCAGAAGGGTATCAGCCAGCTGATTCAGGCGATTCCGCAGATCGACAAGGCTGCCCAGGTGGTGCTCTGTGCGGGTGCTCCCGACACGGTTGAACTGGCCGACGAGTGCAAGGCTCTTATCGAAGAGGTGCAGAAGACTCGCGATGGAGTCGTGTGGATCCAGGAGCCTGTCCCGCATACGGAACTGCGCGTGTTGTACAGCCATGCGACCGTGTTTGCCACGCCTTCGCTCTACGAGCCGTTTGGCATTATCAACCTCGAGGCGATGAGCTGCGGTACTCCGGTGGTGGGTTCTGCGGTGGGCGGTATCCCCGAGATTATCGTCGACGGCGAGACCGGATTCCTGGTGCCGCTCAAGGCGAAGTCCGAGACGGATTTTGAACCGGCAGATCCGAAAGCCTTCCAGACCGACTTTGCAAACAAGTTAAACAAGATTCTGGAAAATTCGGAACTTGCGAAGAAGATGGGCGAGGTCAGCCGCAAGCGCGCTATCGACGTGTTCAGCTGGAAGTCCATCGCCAAGCAGACGTTCGACTTCTACCAGGAATGCATCGAACGCTACAAACGCGAAGGGAAGAGGTAGAGGCTCGAGCAATGAGCTATGAGCAGTGAGCCATGAGCTATGAGCCATGAGCTGTGAGCGGTGAGTATAAAACCTCACGCCTCAAAGCGAGCTTGCGAGCGCCCTCATACCTCATAGCCCCTAGATCCTAGCCCCTATTCCCTATTTACTAATTCCACAATTCCTGCTGTCGTGAGCAATTCCGGCAGCACGATTTGTCTTGTGGCATCTCCTTCGGGGTAGATGGCGTAGGCCGGTACGCCCGATTTGCCCATGCTCTGGAGGAGTGCGTTCACTTCGGGAGTTTCACGAGTCCAGTCGGCTTTGACGAGCGCGACATTCAGGCTGTCCATAGCACGGCGGAAATCGTCGCGATTCAGCACAGCGGCTTCGTTAGCCTTGCAGGTGAGGCACCAGTCGGCAGTCGCGTCGATGAATACGGTGCGCTTTGCCTTGGCGAAATCCTCGATAAGTGATGGGCTGTAACGGAACCATCCGTCTTCGGTCATTTGCTCCTGCATGCGGGCGTTGAATTTTTCGCTGGCCGCCCGTTCGTATTCGGGGGCGACGATGCCGAACCATATCGAGAACAGCGCGATGACGGCGAGGGTGATGCCTGCGACTTCGCGGGAGAATGCGGTTCCCGGCGGAGCGAACTTGCCGAGCAGCACGCTGCAGGCGATGCTTACGATAGCGATGATGGCGAATATCCCGACGCCGGATAGCCCGGCTTGTTCATTCACAATCCAGAAGAGCCATGCAACACTTGCGAGCAGCAGGACGCCCATGGCTTTTTGCAGGCGGACCATCCAGGCGCCCGGCTTGGGGAACACCTTGAGCACGGCGGGGAAGGCGCTGACCAGCATATAGGGGAGGGCGAGCCCGAGTCCAGCGGCGGTAAAGAACAGGAACAGCACCGGGGTGCTCTGCGCGAAGGCGAAACCCATGGCGGTGCCGAGGAAGGGGGCGGAACACGGAGTGCTCAAGAGGACGAGCAGGGCTCCCGTGAAGAAGGCGCCTGCAATTCCCTGCTTGTGGCCGGCAGCGTCCATCTTGGTGGTAGCGCTCCACGGGAGCCAAATTTCGAATACGCCGAAGAAGCTCATGGCGAATGCGGTCAGGATGACGGTCATGAAGGCGATGAAGCCTGCGCTTTGGAACTGCATGCCCCAACCCGCGGACCCGCCGCCGGCTTTGACGGCGGCGACGACGGCGGCCAGAATCCAGAAGCTTGCGAGGATGCCTGCCGTCGTGGCTCCTCCCAAGGCGAGGAGCCGTCCGCGGCTTTCGCCCGCCTGCTTGATGAGGCTGAAAAGCTTGAGCGAGAGTACCGGCAATACGCACGGCATCAGGTTCAGGATGATTCCGCCGATAAAGGCGAACAGGAGCAGCATGAGGACAGACATGTCGGCGTTCCCGCCGTTGCCCTGCGCTAGCGTTTCTTCATTTCCGTTTTTTTTTAAGCTGCTGCCCAATCCGTTGATTCCGCGTTCGCCAATCTTGATTGTCTTTTTCGATGGTGCGAGGCAGATGGAATTGTCACAGGCCTGGTAATGGAATGTCACGTTGGTGGTGAGCGTGTCGTAGTCGGCTTCGACACTGTCAACGGGGAGCACGACTTGGAATTCGCCCTTGAACACGAGGTTTTCCAGGTCAAGCGCCTCGCTGTACTCCTTGATGGGCTCGGGCCACTTGGGCTCGCCGAACTTTATGCCCATGGCGGCAATCTCGATGGACGACGGCTTGAGAAACTCGTCGGCAGCGATGTTCGCATTCACGTGCCAGTTCTTGGGAATGGTAATCGTGACGGTGACGCTTGAGCCTTTTTTCACGGCGCCGGCGGAATAGTTCATGTACATGTCCGGTGGGGGCATATTGTTCATGTTGAATTCTTCGGCATAGGAAATGTTAAATAAAAAAAGGCAAATGGCCAAAAGATTCCAAATAAGCAATTTTGGCTTTCGTAATAATATATTATCCGACGTAATCATGATTTTTTTCATATATTTTTCGCGGGATGTGGGCGCATTAGAAAATATAAAAATTTGCTAGGCGCTATTGATTTATGGACTAGGAATTGGGGCGCTTCCAGGAATTTTTGTTCTTGAAAATAGCAACAACCTGACAACGGTGAAAACAAGTTTTAAGGCAAATATGGACCATATTTGTTCTTTGGCCTTGTACACTGCTGTTTGCAGATATTTTGCTTTTTCGTGACAATGAATTTGTGGAAAGCCTCTCCATTGGGGGGAACAAGGAATGGCATTGTCGCTTATAAAGAAGATAAAGGCGGAATGTTATAGGCTTTGCGGCATGACGGCAGAAGCTGAGGATCTTTGCCAAGTGACGCTCTATAGACTCATCAAGAACATCCATAAAATTGAGAGTCCCGAAACCATTTTCTCGTATGTGCACAGCGTACTGATGAATGCCTATATAGACCAAAAAAGGCACCGGGACAGGGAAACTCCTTTTTCGCACCTGATGGAAAAACCGGGTGTCTATAGCACCCGCGTTGACGAAAGGGTCGTCTCGAATTACGTCCTCGGAATCGATGATGTCAGCAAGAACTGTTTTGACCGATTGTCGAGTGTGCTTTCCCCTACGGAAAAGCGCATTCTCGACCTCACGTCCATTCAGGGGATAGTCTCCAGGGAGGTCTGCGCAACGCTCGGGCTTACGCCCAACAAGGTCGCAAAGGCCAAGACGAAGGCCAAGGAGAAAATGAGGAAGGCCGCAAATATTTCGGATATTCCGCCTTCCTGGATTAACTAGGCCGGATTGAGCGCATATGTAGCGCCTTTTTGGGGAGAAGATTTTTCTGAGAGTGCAAAATTTCGTAATTTTGCTTCGTGAAGTTTCTTGCATATCTAATCCTGATCTTGTCGCTGTCGGTGCCTTCGTTTGCGGAAGACCTGTGGCGAAATTTTGCGCGTCCGTACCCGGTACGTTCCTATATCACCTATGGTGATGGCGTCCTGCTGGCAACAGCCTCGGGCATCCGCTACCTCACTCCAGATCTCGATGTTCTTTTTTCTACGGTGACCGGATTGGAAACGTCGTCGTTCTATGCGTTGACTCTGTGTAAGGAGGGCATTTTTGCCGTTTCCGAGTACGGCTTGATTGCTGGGTGGGATATCGAGACTGCTAACTGGAATGTGATCAACCGCTCCTTTGTCTCGAACGCGGTCCGCCTTATCCCGGATATGGCTTTCGGCTACAAGAAGTTCCTTGTTCTCGCGTTCGAGGACCGTCTTGCCTTTTTTGATGTCCTTGCGAAGCGTTCAGTCTTGACAATCAATAAGGTCGGGAAGAACTCGCTGCTTGCAACCCCGGTCCAGGCGCTGAGCGTCCACAACGACACGCTCTATGTCTCTGTCGGCAAGACCCTGTACAAGCGTTACGTCGACTGGGATCATATTGAGAACGATGTCCGCCTTGTCGATCCCGAGTCCTGGAGTGTCGCGCAGGAGGACGTGGATGTCCATACCATTGCCTGGAAGGGCGACTCCCTGAAGACATATCCTGTCAGGGGCCAGTGGGAATGGGACAAGAAGGGCCGGCTTACTACGTCGGCGCAAGATTCTACGGAAATCATGGTGGAGGGGACCCCGCTGCTGGAAAACCTCCTTTATGACGAAAAAGGCTTGAGCCGCGTTTTTTGGGTTGGCCTGAGCAACACCTATGCGTTCCTGGTCGGCGAATATTTTGTTCTCGGTTACGACACCAAAAAGAAGTCGTTCATTGATTATTCGGAAATCAGCAACTTTACATTGGACGGAAGCTATGAGGTGCGTCCGAAGACAGGGGGCGGAGTCATCGCGGCGTCGCTTGAAGGACGAATTTCCCATACGGTGGACAATGTCTGGCAATACCGGGCTTTCCCGGATGAAGGGCATGCAAACGGCGTAAGTGCCTTGTCCAACAGGATGAAGGTTCTCTCCTTCCTTCCTCCCGATATTGTTTTTTACCACATATGGGGACGCGGATTCTATCTGTTCTCGAAGTACGGCCATGAACTCATCAAGAGCACCGCTACGGACAAGAACCGTTGTTATAACGGGATTGATGCTTCGGAGAAACACAAAGATTTCGTTGTCTCGGCGGGGACGACCGTTGCTCCGGATTCGTCCGGGTTCATAGCGACTACGTCGACGGAGGGTGGATTCGACCTGATTTATGTGACGAAAGACGGAGAATTCAGCTGCGTCAATCATGTCGGCTCGACGAATTATGCAGGACCCGTAATCGCGGTGCCGGCAGAAAATTCTACGGACTGGCTTGTGATTGTGGGAACGCGCAAGGTCGCATCTTACGAATCCGAAGTCTCCTCTGATACCCTTCTGGATGTTTTCCGCGTGGCAAATCCTGCAAAACGGGGTGGCCGCCTGGAAGTGCTCGAACATAAGGTCGTCTCTTCGGGGTTCAAGAGTACCCCTGTTGACCTGGCGTACGACGAGAAAGGGGATTACCTGTGGGTCGTGACGAAGGACCAGATTGGATACTGGGACCTTGGGAATACGGACAAGGATACCGTCAAGGCCCCGCATGTCATAAAGGGTGTCATCGGTTCTGAATACACTTCCCTGGAGTTCGATGTGCAGGGAAACCTCTGGCTGGGTACGATGGACCAAGGCGTATATCGCCTGACTCGCAAGGGCGTTACGCAAGATACGCTTACGGCAAAGCAGTTTACTGCCAAGCAGGGACTGCTTTCTAACGAGGTGCTTGATATCGCTATCGATGCGGTGCGCGGAGAGGCCTGGTTTTCGCACGAAAGAGGCTTGACCATGTATAAACGTGGCGACCTTCGTGATGTTTCGGGAGCGAAGGGGGATTCCGTCAAGCACGATCTCATTGCGTACCCGAATCCGTTCCGCCTTGGGGAACATTCCCATATTACCATTGACAATGTCGGCGCAAAAGCCGTAGTCTCCATCTATAACCGTGCAGGCCACTTGGTGCGTTCCTTCAATGAAAACGAGACGAAGGGCGGTTCCGTAGATTGGGACGGGCAGTCCAAGAGGGGCAATGTCGCTGCACCTGGAGTTTACTGGTACGTAGTCAAGAACTCTTCTGGAAAAAAGAAGGGTAAGTTTATCCTCATTCACTGATAAAGGAAACCATGGCGACCGTCACGACCCTTGCCGGCAATGAATTCGCTCCGGAGCTTCCGGGGCGGCTTCTGCATATTGTCCATGATATCCGCGAGGCGGGTGGTCGTGCTTTTTTGGTGGGTGGCTGGGTACGTGATGCGCTCCTGGGGAAGAACTGTCGCGACTACGACATCGAAGTTTACGATATCGGCCAGGACGAACTGGTGCCGATTCTCAAGAAGTACGGGAAAACGAACCTGGTGGGCAAGGCCTTCGGTGTAATCCACCTTGCGATGAAGGGTGAATCGCTCGATTTTTCTTTCCCGCGGACCGAGAGCAAGGTCGGGTACGGCCATCGTGGTTTCGTGGTGCATACCGACGAGAAACTTTCTTTCAAGGAGGCGGCTCTCCGTCGCGACTTTACCATCAATGCGATGGGCATGGAACTGCCGGACCTGACCCTCTGCGATCCATACGGTGGTATCGACGACTTGAAGACGCATGTGCTCCGCCATGTGGGCCCTGCCTTTGCCGAGGATTCCCTGCGTATCTTGCGTGGAGTGCAGTTCGCGAGTCGTTTCGAGTGTACGTTGGCTCCGGAAACTGTTGAATTGTGCCGTACGCTTTCTCTTGCCGACCTTTCTGTGGAACGCCTTTTCGAGGAGTTCAAGAAATGGTTGCTGAAGCCGGGCAAGCCGTCCATGGGGCTCAAGGCTTTCTTGGATATCGGTCTCGAAGGTTTCTTCCCGGAGGTGGTTCCCCTGGCGGGTTCCTGGGAAGCCCTTGGAAGCCTGCTGGACAGCATGTCGGATGGCCGGGCGGAGATTTTGCGCAGCAATCCCTCTGCATTGAGCGATGAAGAGTGCTCTGAACTGGCCTTTGCCGCCCTGCTTTCGGGAAACGCCCTTGCAAATGACAAGGGGAACGTGAAGGACATGGCCGGGAAGTTTCTTGCGCGCATCACCAATGAAATCCATTTGTTGAAGAAGGTGCCGGAAATCCTTGCATGTTATGCTGGGCTCGATTTCGAGAAGGTCCCTTCCGCTCCGGAACTCCGCCGCCTTGCCGTTCGGCTCGACGGGCTCAAGTTGCTTTGCCTGCTTGTGCAGTCGACACCGGCGCCTGTCGCCGAAAAACCCGGTTTTGCCGCCGCTTTGCGGGATGCCGCCTGTGAAATCGGCGTGTACGATGCCGCCCCGCAGCCCTACCTGACCGGCAAGATGCTCCTAGATATGGGCATGAAGCCTGGAAAGCAGATGGGCAACATTATCAAGCGGAGTTTCGAGCTCCAGCTGGATGGCGAAATAAAAAATATTTCGGATGCGCTTGCCTGGGCAAAAGAAATTAACTTATCTTTATCGGTATGAAGTACTCGGCCCTTTTCTTGCTTTGCCTCGCGACAGGCGTTGCGCTTGCCGCCCCGAAAACCGTGGCTCCGGAACCTGCGCCCGAAGAGCTGAAAGATACCCGTGACGGGAAAGTGTACAAGACGGCCAAGATTGGCGATCTGGTCTGGATGGCTGAAAACCTGAATTACAGCATTCCCCAGTCGTTCTGCTACGACGACCGCTTTACCCTCTGCAAGAAGAACGGGCGCCTGTACACTTGGCTCGGCATGATGAACATCCCCGACAGGTTCAAGGGAGAGCGCTATACCGCGAAACTCAAGAAGAACCACCAGGGCGTTTGCCCCGTTGGCTGGCATGTGCCGACCAATGCTGAATGGGAGTCCCTGGCCAAGGCGGTCGAGGCCGAAAAGGATTCTTGCAACGATGCTGACGTCTGTGCCTGGAAAAACGTGGGAAAGGCGCTCAAGGCGGCCTCCGGCTGGGAAACCGAGGACGGGGACAGTTCGCCTAATGGAGAAAATACGTCCGGCTTTACCGCTATTCCGAGTGGCCGTAGGGACATGATCAGCAACTACGAGGACATGGGCGTTTCTGCCGGGTACTGGAGCGCAAGCGAAGGTATCGGCAATACCTATGATGCGTACCGCTGGACTCTCGGCGGCGACATGCTGTATTTTGACTCCGGCTACAAGAACGAGGGCTATGCTGTCCGCTGCGTCAAGAATTATTGATTTTTGGCTTGAGGGATTCGCTAGCAAAAAATGAAGGGTTGAGGAGGCGGAATATGAAAAAGAAATTCCTTGTTTTGTGCAGCTTGCTTGCGTTTTGGGCCTGTTCGGATGACAAGAGTGATGATGGATCTTCTGCTGAACGGTTGTTTTTGGCAGCCTTGAACGGCGAGGATATTGAAGAGGACTCGGATGATTTGGATGAGAGGCGCCGTTCGTCCTCTAGCTCCTGGGACGAGGAAGCCTCCGATCCGGAAGAATGGGACGAAGACTACTCTTCGGAAGAATGGGATGAAGACCACGATTGGGATGATGGCTTTGATTCGGATGAAGATTTTTATGACGACTCGGATGAATGGGATGAACGTTCCTCCAGTTCTAAAAAAACGGATGAGGTGCGCAGTTCGTCTTCTGCCGACAAGAGTCCAGAGTCTTTTGATAATCCGGAAGTCAATATAAAGCCCGAGTCATCTTCTAGCAATTCGAGTTCGAGTGCTGAGTCATCTTCCAGTAATTCAAGTTCGAGCGCCAGGTCATCTTCAAGTTCCTATAAGAATTGCTGTTCTGATATTCCTCCGATTTCTGATAAACCCTTGTATACTGATTTATGGTATGGGAATCTCGTTGCTGTGAATACGGATGTTTATGCGGGGGAAACGTGGCATAATAGAGATGTTGGTTTATGGTTTACGAACTCGGATTCCATTGACGGTGGAGAGTCAAGAATTATTTGGCCGGTACTTCCCGGAACGGCGTATTATGAAGCTTCCCTAGACCCAATAATTGAATATTGCGGTGGCCTGTGTGGCGAGTTCCAATTGGACGGGAACGCTCTTTCTTATGATCCGTTTGTTGCCGTCGGTTTTGACTTGGTGGGGCTTGACTCTAACGGAAGGGATATCGCCGTTGATGTTTCGAATTGGGAAGGTATTTGTATTCAGTATACGGCGGATGTTATTCCTACTCTATTGCTGGATCTTGGAGACTCGGTCAATGAAACAGTGGAATACGATTTGCCTAGGGTTCGGTTGCCCAAGAGCGTTTCTGGAGCAGGTAGATGTTATTTATGGAGCGACTTTGAGCAAGAAGGGTGGGGTCGGAGAGGCCATATTACGGGCGAACAAGCCGCCACACAGCTAGTCAAGATTGTGTTCAAGATACAAGCTATAGATCGCTCGAAGGGCTATTTCAGTATCGTGTCGCTTGGGACTGTAAAGGGAAATAAGTAAAGCCCTAGGGCGTTTTATTTCCAGCGGAACATGCCCGTAATGCCAGCGGGAACGCAGAAGACAATCATCGGAATCTGGATGAGCTCCACCGGCAAGAAGGCAAACATGCGCCGTTTGGAATGCAGTTTCCACGAGGCGATGCTCAAAAAGACAAAGTCGACGACAATCTTGGGCAAGATGCTGAATACGCACCACTGCCACGGGCAATCCAAAAAGAGAACGCACCAGGGACTCACGAACATCCAGATGTAGTACGTGTAAATCAAGGTGAGGAGCAGGATGTAGGCCTTGCTCTCGTAGTTGGTGCCGTTGCTGCTCCAGCGGGCGCGCTGGTTGAACAGCTGCTTCCACGTATGTACGGGGGCGGTCTCGATGACGGCGTCCTTGTCGAGGTTGTAGCACACTTTGGTTCCCGGGACTTTCATCATCTTGTGGATGAGCATGTCGTCGTCGCCGCTCGAGAGGTTGATGAGGTCGCCGAAACCTCCGACCTGGAAGAACAGGTCCTTTTTGTAGGCGAGGCAGGCGGCGGAGGCGACAATCGGGTGCCCTAGGCTGAACCCGGCGGCTTCCATGGCGGTATAGCCGAGCGTTTCGAGCTTTTGGTAAAGGTGCGGCATAGAACGGGTGCCGTTGTTCTGCTTGGGCCCCTGCACAATGCTGACTCCGTCCACGAAACGCCCTGCCATCGCGGTAATCCAGCTCTTGCGCGGGATGCAGTCGGCGTCCATCGTCAGGAGCACTTCGTTTTTGGCAATCTTGAATGCGCTTTCGAGGGCGCGCTTCTTGGGGCTTGCAATTTGCGGCAGGTCGGGGGAGAGACTTAGGACGCGGAACCGCGGGTGTGTTGCGGCGAATTTTTCAAGGATTTCGCGGGTAGAGTCCGTGGAGCGGTCGTTTACGCAGATGACTTCCCATTCGCCGGTGTAGTCCTGCTCGGCAAGCGCTTCCAATGTGCGCTGGGCGAATTCCTCTTCGTTCCTCATCGGCACCACGACCGAGACGCTCGGGGTCGCCTTGGGGCCCTTGTAACGGTGCGTGCGGACAAGCCCTATTATGAAGAATAGGAACAGGAGTGCGTAGAGCGCGGTGAGGCTTGCGATGATGATGCCACCCATGGGCCGAAATATAGTAAACAGGCACGAGGCTCCAGGCTCGAGGCACGAGCAATGAGCGGTGAGCAGTGAGCGATGAGCAATGAGGTCGTGCTTCGCACTCTGAGGTATGAGGTATAGTTTCGGTAGTTTTACCACTCATCGCTGCTTGCTCAAAGGGAGCGTTAGCGACCGACCTCACACCTCAAAGGCACGAAGTGCCGCCCTCATCGCCTCTAATTACTATCTTTACCGCATGCTTCATCCTTCCGCATTTGTTCACCCACAAGCTAAAGTCCATGAGTCCGCCTCGGTCGGGCCCTGGTGCCTAGTGGACGAAGGTGCCGAAATCGGTCCGGGAGTCATTTTCGAGAGCCGTGTGCATGTGTACGGCGGGGTCTCCATTGCTGCCAATACCCACGTGTACGATGGTGCCGTCCTTGGGGCGCCCCCGCAGGATCTCAAGTATGCTGGGGAACCGACCCGCCTAGAAATCAGTGAAAATTGTGTCATTCGTGAATATTGTACGCTCAACCGTGGTACGGTACAGGGGGGCGGTTGCACCCGCATTGCCACTGGAGTGCTTCTCATGGCCTATACTCATGTCGGCCATGATTGCGATATCGGAGAACATGCGGTAATATCCAACGGCTGCCAGCTTGGTGGACACGTTCGTATCGGCAAGTATGCTACGCTTGGTGGAGTGACCGGGGTCCAGCAGCGCAACCAGGTCGGCGCCTACGCCTTTGTGGGCGGTACGCTCAAGGTAGACCGGGACGTTCCTCCGGCTAGCAAGGCTTTTGGTATCCCGCCCAAGTGGGGCGGACTGAATCTCCATGCCCTGCGGTTACATACAAGCGAATTCCCTCCTTCCCGCATCGATGCGCTTTCTCGGGCTTTCCATGCCCTTTACCGGAGCGGTCGCCCGATTGCCGAGGTAATCGATGAATTGAAAAAAAGCCCGGAACCTCTGTTCCAGACCTTTTTCGACGATCATTGGTCAGGGACGCTGATTCGCCCCTGATTTCTCTGGGTAAAATTTACTGTATCAATGCGTTCGGGAATCCTGTGAACCACGCATTTGCCTGACGGTCGTACGCCTGGAATCCGCCGACAAAGGTAAATCCCCAATAGTGGAATGACATGCCATATTTTAGTGCGGCTGCTACGGTTTCTTTTGCCCACCTGGCCTTTGCTTCTGCAGAGGGGAGCGTTTGATGATCTTCTTGGCAAGAGGCTTTATTTGCTTGGATTGTTCCGCCCGAAATACCGAATTCGCCCATGTTCAGGGGAATGACGTCAGTGCCGTTTACATCCGGGTAGAGCGTTTTTGCTATCCTGACGTAAGATTTGAGGTCGGCGTCGGCATTGTTCGAATATACGGCATCGCCCAGGCAATCGGAATTGTGCCCCTGGTGGCTGAACGTGTAGGGCTCGTAATAGTGCCCGCTATAGATGATGTTGCCGTCCTGGGGTAGGTTGAGGACTCCCAGTCGATCGAATTTTGCCGCATTGTTGGATTCGAACATGATTGTCTTGTTTTTCGCCACGGCTCTGATGACCTGGTAGGCGCTGAGGAGTACGTCGTTGAGCAGCGCTGTGTCAGGGATTGTCGGCTCGTTGAGAATGTCAAAAACAATCATGGAGTCGGGGAATTGGTCGAATTCGGCGGCAATTTGACTCCAAAGAGCGACAAAGTGCTCTTTTTCCGCCTGAAAAAGGGCTATAGTATCGGCTTTTCCGCGGTGTGCGCCGCCACCGAGATGGTTGAGCTCTACGTAATGGTGGAAGTCGAGGAGCACGACTAGCCCTTCATTGATGGCTAGCGTAACGTCTTCCTTGACTCCGGCGAGCATTTCCGGGTCGACAGTGTGCGTTTCACGGTCGGAATATCTTTGCCAGCGGACGGGAAGACGGATGGAGTTGAAACCAGCATCCTTGACAATTTTGAAGTCTTCATCCTTGATTGGGTTACTCCAGCAGGCGTCGGTGTGGCAGTTGGGGGCATCGCCTTCCCAGGAGTTGCCGAAGTTGATGCCTTTGCCCAGGCGTGCGTTCATGATGCGCCCGGCTGAATAGTCGACGGGAACGGCTTTTCTGCCCCCGTTTTCACCCGGGTCCGATACGGCTGCTGCCGGAGGTGCGCTGCTGCTGTCGCATGCGACAAGGCTTGTCGACATGCCTACGATGGCAGAAATCGCAAAAAGGAAAAGTAAACTTTTTTTCATAGTGAATCCTCCGTTAGGGCCCTTTGTAAAAATACTTAAATTAAAATGGTCGCAGACCGAAATCCCCAAAATAAAGTGTTTACGTAAGTAACCATGATTTGGGCCACAAAATCAGCCTTTATGCGCTTTTCGCTTCTGTAAATCCATCACATTTTTCTGCACTACAAATTCAAATGGCCGAAAAACAAGCTATATTGTAGCCAATCCGAATATGGAGATTTGTACCTATATGAATGGAAATTTGAAAAAAGCCATATGGACGGGTGCCCTCGCCGCACTGGTCCTAGCCTCTTCGTCTTTTGCAGGTTATGGGTTCAGCGATTATCGCGACCGTGACCAGTCCCGCTTCGTGATGAAGCCCGCGAAGCCTTTCCGCCCCGATAAGGAAGTTGTCACGGTGGTTATGCGTGAAGCTATTCCTCGTGGTGGTGGTTACACTTACCAGTATCCCCGCGAAAACCCCGAGCCGGTTCTCACGGACAAGTATGCCATGGAAGGCGCTCTTTCCATGGAAATCGAACTTATCGCCAGCGACTATTCCGGCGTTGCTATTTGTATTGCCGGTTCCGTCGACTTGACCCCCTATCTCGAAGAGGGCGTCCTTGAGTTCTGGATCAAGGGTGCCAAGGGCGGCGAAAACGCCCTGTTCGTGCTGGTGGACGATGGTGTGAAGAGTGGCGGCGAATCCCTGCAGGTCAAGCTCCGTTCCAAGAGTCTCGGCGAAATCACCACCGAATGGAAGCACTTCAGCATTCCTCTGAAGCTGTTCGGCAACACCGGTGTCTACTGGGATGCCAAGAACACGCGCGAAGTGATGCTCCCGTTCGCCTGGGACAAGTTCAAGGGTTTCCGTCTTGAAGTCCGTAAGGATGAAAACGAGTCCTTCAAGGTCTGGATAGACGATATCGTAATCAAGAAGCACGGCAAGCCGTACGAAGGCCCGGCCTACTATCCGTTCCGCAACGAGATTTAAGAGGATTTTATGCGCAAACCAGTTTTTAGTATTTTACTTGCTTCTTGCCTCGGCGCGGCTTGGGCACTTCCTCCGCAGTTGCAACTTGACTCCCTTCACGCAGCGTTGGACACCATGTCCAACAACATGGAGTCCACTTTGCTTGGCAAAGACGACTTGCCGCTCGCGGTTTCCGGTTACATGGCCTTCCGCTTGAAGAATTTCCAGTATAGCGAGCCGAGCCCCTGGGTCCGGGATGACCGAGCCAGGACGGCAGTGGATGCTACGCTCAACGTGAACGTGGTCGCCATGCCGAACTCCTACATCACGTTGTTCACGAACCTGTCGTTCCCGTTCGACATGACCGGTACGTACACGAACAACCTGGCGAAGAACCCGACGAACGCCCCGTCGAACGACGAACGCGTTCTCTACGACCACTCAACGGACTACTACTCCTCCACGCTTAACGAAGAATTCAACGTGGGTGTGGACATCCGTGCCGGCGTCTTTGGCGCCTATGTCACGGCCGGTGGTGTTATCTGGGCAAACGCCTCCCCGCTTACCATGTGGGAACGCGAAACCATGGCCCGCTTCTCCTGGCAGTATGAACTTTACGAAGACGAAAAGACCGTCAGTACCTACTACAAGGAAAAGTCCTTCAAGCCGGTTAAGGAAGGTGGCCGCGCGTTCTGGACCAACCGCTCGTTCGGTGGCGTCTTTGGTAACGTGTATCAGTTGCCCGCAAATATGAAGGCCCAGTTCCTTGTCTCGCAGCCGATGGATGCTGACGTGGGAACCCGCGATGGCTTGCGTATGTACGGCGGTCAGCCGGGCGAACTTGAAATGGTGGGCTCCTACGACCTGCGCGGAAGTGTCTACCACGGCCGTGTCGCCAAGGAGAAGATTGCCGACAATCTTACGCTCGGTGTCAACTACTTGGGCGTCGTCTATGACAAGGGTACGGTCTACGAACCGGAATTCAACCAGCAGTGGGTTGCCGCTGCCTATAGGTATGACTCGATATTGGGTGCGAGCCCGGTGCTTCTCAACAACCATGTCGCTTCTCTTGATATCAAGGGCAATGTCACTCCAAAACTGTTCTTGATGGCCGATGCTGCCGTGAACATGGTGGACTCCTCTATCTTCTACCGCTCTTCCGAAACAAAGGGATATAACGAAAATAATGCGAACTCCGGCTTCTCGGACGATGCCAACCTCGACAAGTGGGGTAAACCTGAGGTGGGTGTGTACGTGAAGGCCCAGAGCAAGTATATCGAGGGTTGGCCGCTCACGGTCGAAGCCGCGTTCTTCTCCCAGAACTTCTATTCTCCGTATGCTATCACGAACCCGTCCCGCTTCCCGGGATGGCGCAAGGACGAAGCCTATTTGAACGGCGGTTCTCTCCGCTATTCGTCCAACCTCACTGGTGTTAACCTCAAATTGGAACCGACCTTCAACCGAGGCTACTTCGATTTGCAGTACGGCCTGCACCGCCAGGTCGTGGAAGGCCAGGACGTTGTCGTGTTCAACTACCGCTTGAACGGCCGCGCCATGTGGGAAAGCTCGAATTCCTGGACCAAGCACAAACCGATTTTCGTTGCAGACTCCGGTAACTACAACGGTGCCAATTACGTGAACCGTGCTGGCGTCCAGATGGCCGCTTCCGACGGTGTTAAGTATTATCGCCAGCGTGGCGGCCTCTATGGTGGAACCTGGGAACTTTGGGAATCCTTCGCGGCCTACGACAATGCTGGCCAGATCGCGGATGGGGAAGTGCCCATGCATGCCAAGTGGGAATCCTACTTCTCCTTCATGGGTGGCTACGATATTGGCCATTGGTTCAATACCGACCGCAATATCATGATGACTGCCTTGATTGCCCTTTCTGGTGTGTCAAGTACAATAGCTCCGATTGCTTACAGCGAGAAACAGACCGACATGTTGCTGACGTCTTTCTATGGACAATTTGAACCGACTATCGCCATTACCACCAAGTTCCACATGGTGGGTATCCTCGGTCTTGAAACGTTCCGTTCCGACAAGACCTACGTGGCAGAAGAGTTGACCTCGTCTGTAGGCCAATCTTCTAATTACAAGTCGCAGGTGAATACGTTCCTGTTCAGGAAGGCTCCCATCAACTATAGGGAGACGGCTCTGGGTCTCGGCTTTGACTGGGATTTTGCTGACCGCGTCGGTCTGCACGTCCGTTACAAGTACATGACCCATAGCGACGAGACGGTTTCTATAAACGACTGGCATTCCCATTACATTTCCGCCGAAACCAAGGCGTGGTTCTAACGGAGGGTGCTAAAGATGAATATGAAAATGAAAAGAACTTTGTTCACTCTTCTTGCCGCTTCGGTGGCTGCCCTGGCTAACCCGGTCAATGCGAATAAGGATTTGCTGGAAAGCAAGGCTGATTCCATTAATGCCAAGCGCGGTTTTGAAATCGGCGGTGCCATCAGGGCTGTCGCTCAACGTTCTTCGTTCGATACGGACCAGGATCTGCCGTCCCGTTCTATCTCACAGCCGACTGAAGAACGCAATGAGTTCGTTACTGCCGACATCGATTTCCATTTCCGCCCCTATGAAGAGGTTCGTGCTAACGTGATGCTCCGCCTCGGTGGCGGCATGCAGGAATACTTCGCCGCTGCAGCCAAGACGCTGACTGTGGCATGGATCAATGTCGAAGGCAACGTCGGCAATTCGTTCTACTGGATTGTGGGCGACTTCCGTCAGCAGTATTCTCCGCTGACTCTCTACTTGCCGGGAATCGACATCATGTACGAACCGACTGTGTTCGCCCGCAAGCGTTACATGGCGCAGAAGGAACAGATGATCGAAGGCAACCAGCGTAACTTGCAGGGTGTGAATCTCCAGTTCCGCACTAACCTGGGTGATGCCGTTGGCGAAGTTCGTGCCGAGGGATTGTTTGCTCGCGTGAACCGCACGTCCGTCTTGGATTTCAGCGGTGCCGAGGGTAACATCATGCCGAACGGAACGTTCCCCGGTGCTACGCAGGCTTCCAACATGGACAAGTGGCTTGCTGCTGGAAACTTCGAACTCCTTCCGCTGAACCGCAACCTCTATGTCGGTGTTACGCCGATGTACATCTTCGATAACAAGAATACTTATGCACACAACGCTTACAGGCATCCTTCCGATGGTTCGGGTGGTTTTGATGTAGATGGAGCCTATGAACGTGGCGATGTCAACCCGTTTGATGCTTCTGCTCAGAAAACGATTGTCGTGAGCGGTCGCCTGGGTGGAGACGTTGCCGGGTTCCTTGGGTCAAAGACGCTTGTTGCTGACCTTGTCGCTGAAGGTGCGATGTCGATTGACAATGTGGAGGTTGGCGATATAGATGCTGCTACCGGTGCTATCAAGACTAAGGAAGAATCGGAAAAAGGCATGGCCATCCTCGCAACGGCGAATGTTGGCTACAAGGTCGAGAATAGTTTTGGTGTGGTTGCTACCGTGGACTTCATTCGTAACGACAGCAGCTGGTACAACAACTTGGCCCAGTCTTCGAATTTCTTTGCCCAGCGAATCATGAATTCCGATGTGGACTACGACCAAGTTCGCTTCGGTGTGAACGCTCCGCTGTATAGCACTTTCGACGCTCTCTACAACTTCTCCCCGAAGTTCGCCCCTGTGGCGACAACTTTGGGTACGGACGACAACAAGACGAAGGGCGGCCAGACGGAAAGCTACAATATCGGTGTCTATAACAAGAATTCCTGGACGACCAACGTCTATACGCATGCCCAGCTGGCCTTGCTAGAAAAGCTTGCCGACCCGAACGTCCAGCTCGTTCTCCCGAACGGTCTCGCTACATCGAACCGCATGGGTGCCCGCGCCGTCTTGACGGGCAACTGGAAGGACCTGGCCGAACTCCAGGGTATGTTCAGCACCTTCAACCAGGTCAAGGCTTTGTACGGATTCAAGGAAGCCAAGTACATGGAATACGGTGGCGGTGCCAAGTGGGACATCTTCAAGACGGTCGGTTTCCAGCGTCCGCTTGAAATTTCCGGGTCCTACAAACACTCCGAACGTTCCCTCGATTACGATCCTGCTCTGGGTACTAGCGGTACGGCGGAATTCAAGAGCAACTTCATCAATGCCGGGCTCTATCTGCAGTACTTGCCTCGTCTGGGCTTCACGGCCGGTTTCCAGATGATTACTTCGGAAATCAACGACCAGCAGGCCGATTTGGATTCAAAGCTAAACTTCTTCGGTATCGACAGAAAGAAGAACCCGATCTTGAAGGGAACTCAGAAACAGTGGATGGTCGGTCTGGACTACGCCATGGAAGAACACGCCTGGCTCTCGGTCAATGTAGGCCAGATTATGGTCAAGAACGAGTATAGCTTGACTATGGGCGGCGCTCCGGGAACCTACACCTCGGAAACGAAGAATGGCAACACGGTCAATACCTATACGGAAACCAGTAATCCATCTATGAACCTGCCGGCGTACTACTATGCCGATGCTGCTGCCGTCCCCGCGAAGTTTACGCATGAATTTACTCAGATGCTTTTTGAAGCTTCCATTAATGTGGAATTTTAATGGGAGGTAACTAAGATGAACTTCAATATGAATATCAAAACAATCGCGCTGGTTTCCTCCTTCTTGTTCTCGGCCGGTCTCGCCATGGCCGAGGAGCAGGATTCCATTGTCTCCCAGCAGAAGTCTTTGCTTGAAACTCTGGATTCCCTGAACGATGCCGTCCTCGGCTTGAGAGTTAACGGTACGGCGAAGGCTGGAGGCCTGACGTCTATCGCGAAATCCGACAACCTCGCTGACAATTCTGCAACGCAGGAAAACCAAGCGTTCACCGATGTGGACCTGCGCTTCGGGGCAAATCCGAGTGCCGAGACCCATATCGATGTCCGTATGCGCCTGCACAAGGACTGGCAGAGTGCCTACGACGTGAACAATAACCCGATTATCGGTCACTGGTTCTCGTACGATGGCCTCATCCTGAACAAACACTTGAACTTCAATCTCGGTTATATGCGTGTCGGGTACACTCCGCTCACCATTGCCACTCCGCAGCCCGACTTGCTGCAGGAACCGGAGATCCTCGCCTCTCACAGGGTCGAAGCTCTGGCTCGCCGCAACCTCGATACGACGGATAGGCGCCTGCTGCACGGCTTGAATGCCGAATACAATAGCGGCCGGATTGGTGCCGTGGACAACGTCACTATGCAGATGACCGGCGCTCGCTTGCGCAATATTGCCAAGAAGAGCGACCAGGTGTTCTTCGACTTTGATTTCTCCGACAGATACCTCCTTGCATCACGTCTGGGAGTCGACATTATGGGCGTCCATGTCGGTGGCAACATCTATAATGTTTCCGATCGCAAGTTGAGCCGTCGTGCTCATTTTGCCGAACCGAGCGACTATAAAAAGAGTGACACGATTTATTACGAATACAACCGCGTTATTGACGCCGAACTCGGTTTCGCAAGCAAGCCGCTGATGCCGTCTCTGCCTCTGGAATTCGGGTTCAATGGCGAATATGCCATGTCGAACTGGGATGTAGATCGTGATTATGGCGAAAAGAAGAGGGTGAAAAACTACATCTTGACGGTGGGTAAGAATCCGACGGCTCCGGCAGACTCGTTTGTCTATTACAAGGCAATTGAAAAGGATTCGGATTACATTGCGACGGAAAAGTATGCTGATGCCAAGGGCAAGAGCTTCTATGTGGAACCCTTTGTTCGCGGAAATGCCGCCAATGTCGATTACAATGTGAAGGTCCGCTACTTGCAGACGGATGAAAAGTACTGGTCCGAGATGGCTGCGACTCCGTCTTATCGTGGCGGTGCAGTCGTGCTGAACTCGAATGCCCTGTATAAGACTACGGCAGACAGCTTGATTGTTGCGAACTTCGGTTCCTCCAGCTTGGAAAACCTCTACTTCAATGTCTACAATGCTGTGACGTTGAACGCTACGAACCTCATGACTTCGAAGTCCAAAAATGTCCTTTCCAAGAAGGATGAAAGCGACTACCTCTATTCCCGCTTGAATAACAACTACAAGGATGGCCATTTCTACCGCAACGGTTACACGGCGACAATCATGAACCGCCGCGAAATCGAGTCGGATATGTTTGCGCTCGATCCGACGGTAAGCCTTGCGATGCCCTATGGCGACGTTACGCCTGACCGCAAAGGTATCAAGGCATCCCTCGATGTGAACTGGGACGATATCGTCATGTTCAATGCCCGCTTCGACATGTTGACCCAGTCGAAAAGCGTCAAGGTGTCCTATGATGCCGCCGGTGCAGCAAGCCTCTCCATCGAAGAAAATAAGTTCACGCGTTATGCTGCCGGCCTCGGTTTCGATGTCGGCCAGCTCCTGGCTTTGGACCGCAAGCTCCTTCTTCAGGGTTCTTACGACCATTCCGAGGAAAGCGCAAGCCTGAAGCGCAAGGCTGACCGCATTATGGGCGGTGTCACCTTGAACGTTTGGGGACCGGTCTCGGTCTTGGGCAGTGTGCAGATGTTCAATAAGGAATTCGGGAAAACGGGCTTCGTCATTGCTGACGGCCTTGCCTCTATCTCCAAGAGCAAGGAAATGCTGACTCTCGAAGGTGTCCGCTTGAAGATCGCTCCGGCTTCTTATCTGGACTTGCAGGGTGGCTACCTGAAGAACGATGTTACCTATAAATCTATGGATGAGACCGGCGCTATGAAAGAGTCTACGCTTTCCGTGGGCAAGATGGTCGCTTCCGCCGACGTAACGGTTAATTTCTAAGGAGTCTTGAAAATGAAAAAATTGTACCAAGGCTTGATGATTATTGCAACGGCAGCCCTTACGGCTTGTTCTTCTATGGAAGTCAACGATGTCGATGCCGTGGCTGAAAACTACCCGGATGATTTTGATGCGGGTGTCTATTTGGAATTGCATCCGATACTGCTGACCATGCAGAAGCTTAACTATGTGAGTGATGCAAACGACAAATTCAAGGGATCTATGGATGCCGCGACCTATGCGGCCAAGGTGACGGAGGATTCGATTGCCTTTGCCGCTGACACGGCTTCTGTGCACACGTTCTATACAAGCCCCAAATATGCGGGCTTAAACGAGACAACGTGGGATAGCCTCTGGATCGAGAAGATGGACACCACGATGGTGAAAGACACGGTGTTCAAAATTTCGAAGGTTACATTGGATTCGCTTGATGCTGATGGAAAGGTGACTGGATCCCAGGTCGTCTTTGTTGACAGCGTCGCTAAGGATTCTACCGGAGAATTGATTTCAGTCGTTTATGGAAAACTGGACTCGACTGATACCGAAACGGTGACAATCGAGGTGGACAGGGTCGCGATTTCGATTAACAGCAAGGCGACCAAGAGGGACGTTTCCTCGATCAACGAGGTTCCCAAAATCGATACGATTCCGCCTGGTCTCGATGTCTCCGTGAAAAATTACGCTTTCCCGTACAATATCTACGGTGTGACAAACGAATTGGTCGTATTGGATAACCTGACTCCGGATACGGAAGCTGCAGCTCTTCAGTTCGTCGCGTTTGGCAAGAGCCATGGCTGGGCCTACCGCCGCTGCAAGGCGAATGAACTGACCAATGCGGCTGTTGATCCGGTTTATGGCGTCGAGTATCCTGCAACTAAACTGTACTGCGATGACAACGGCACTGCCCGTGAAATAAAGTAGGCGAGGTATTTATATGAATCTGAAACTAGTTGCTCTTGCTTTTGCCCTAGGTTGTGCTGTTTCGGCACAGGCTGCCGCGGACAAGATTGTCGGGTACTTCCCGTACTGGAGCCAGTATTCCCAGTTCTATCCGAAGGACATCCGCTATAACACGGTGACTCACGTTCACTATGTGTCCCTGATGCCTGGCGAAGATGCTTCGCTCAACTTCGTTGACGAAAATGACGCCCCCAACTTCAAGGACCTGGTCAAGTTCACCAAGGAAAATGGAGTGAAGCTCGTCGTTTCCGTGGGTGGCAACGAAGCCGAAGGTAACCTGAAGGCAATCGCCTCTTCCGAGGAACTTCTCCCGACGTTTGTTTCCAATGTCAAGAGCTGGCTCGACAAGAACGGCGGTGACGGTATCGAACTTGACTGGCAGAACATCACTGCCGAAGATGCCGAGGACTTCTCCAAGCTGGTCAATGCGCTGGTGAGCGATATGCCGGGCATGATTGTGGCCTCTTCCATGTATCCGTACATAGCCCAGGAAGCCTATTCTGCCGAGACGATGAACAAGCTCTCCTACATCGATGTGTTCATGCCGGACCAGATGACTGAAGAAACCTCCGAACTCGTCCCGAACCAGGGAGCCACCAAGATTCACGAGATGCTTTCCATGGTGAGCGACATGGGTATCGACAAGGATAAATTGCTCCCCGTGATTTACCTCTACGGCAAGTCCTTTGTCGGTGCGACTGGGTATGGTTCTTCCCACCAGGGATTCGGTAGCGGTAACGAAGGTTATCTCGGCTACAACGAATTGATGGGCAAGTTTGACGAACCCGACTACAAGGTCACCTTCGATGAGGAATCCAAGTCCGAACTGGCCGTCAGCAATTCCGAAGCTATCGTGTTCATGGGAATTCCTTCCGTGAAGGCCGTTGCCGAGGATGTCAAGAGCGAAGGCTTCAGTGGCGTTGCCGTGTACGAGCTCGATCAGGACCATCACGAACCGATTGTTTCGCTCCTCGTGACCATCGGCCTGCAGCTCCGCCCGAACATGGATTACAAGCCCAAGAAGAAAAAGTAATCCTTTCGGAGCTAAAAGCAATTAATAAAAATCCGTTCCCGACTGGGAACGGATTTTTATTTGCAATTCTAAGCTTTCTGGAGGCTTTAGGATGCCTAACGCTATTCCTTAGAGGCTTCAACGGTGAAGCCTCCAGATCGCGCTTCTAGGGCCTTTACTGCTTGTTCCAGCGGATGCTTGCCGATTGGCTTCCCTGGCGCACGACAGCTACGTACGAGCCGCTGGTGAGCCCACGGAGCTGTACGGAGTGCGTTCCGGAACCATAGCGGCCGGATTGGCTCAAAACGCGGTTGCCGAGAGCGTCATAAACCTCCAACTTGACCATTCCGGACCTTTCGGTGCTGAATGAGAGGGTGGAGCCGATTATTTGGGCGCTCAATCCGCTGCTTCTCGCTATGGAATAGTGGATGGCGTCATCATCCGGGGTATCGCCTTCGTTGCCCTGGTTCAAGAATGCCATGTGCTCTGCCAGGTTGACGGCTGACGCGGCATCACCGATGGTCACTGTTATGGAGGCTTCGATCTTCTTGTATAATTCAGATTCCTCTGCGGAAGCCGTAATCGTGACGATTGCGTTCTGGTCTCCTGCGACGATGCTAGTCCCGTTGCGGGTTAGATACTTTGAGGTGGGCTCGCCGTCAAACGTGTAAGTAATCTTGCTGCCCTTCATCGTCGTGTCGAGGAGAACCCCTTCCTTGCTAGTTTCCCCCAGGGCGAGAGTTACGTCCTTGAAGTCGGGGGTAATTCTGTTCTTGCCCTTGGTGTAATTGAAGGTGATGGTATCCTGCATGGCCCTGTAGCCGGGCACGGCGTCGGCCGTCGCGACAATCTTTGCTTCGCCGAAGCTGTTCAGTTCGAACATCCATACATTGTTGTTGCGCATAGTGCCCGAGCATGCGGCAATCTTGCAGACCGCATTCTTGACGTTCACGATATCCGGGTTCAGGGATTTCAGCGTGAATTTCGATCCTTCGACGGTCGTGTTATTCACGGTCAACACGTATTCCTTCTTGCCGTCCTGATCAAAGTCCTTTGCTTGGCTGGAACCCCTCACGTTCTTGCAGTCGCCAGTGTAATCGCAGGAGGCGTCGGAGAATCCGGGGATGGATTGCCCGGCAACCTGGGTGACCGTTACAACGGATTCGGAACCGTCGTCGCCCTTGAGGATGGCGTAACCGTAATCATGGATGTCGAGTGTCGAGCCGGAAACAGATACGACGGCCTCGTTGCTGGACGTGTAGGTACAGCCGGACTTCAGCGCATTGGTAACCTGCGATTCAGTTTGCTTGACAGTGACGCTCTTGAATGCACAGTTGCCCGTGTTCTTGCCCTTGACAAGCGAGTCTGCCCAGTTGCGCCCGTTCTTTGTGAGGTATTCCTTGACAATCTTTCCGGAGGTGGTATAACTTGCGCCGGAGAGAGCGTTGGCATTGTTCAACACTTCGTCGCCTTCGAACATGGCGGACTGTTCGCTCTTCTTGTCGATGGCGCTGGTCATCTGGCGCAAGCTCCAGTTACAGTTGGGAATCTGTTTCTGGTCCATGTAGCTTGTCCAATCGTTTGTGGCGTTAGCATCCGGGCTTCCGTCTCCGGAGGCTCCGGTCGTGCCCCATTCGCTGATGAACACTGGGTATCCGGCATTTAGAGTCTGGTCTATTCTGCCGCTGAAGCTACCCTTGGAATGGGTTGCGGCATAAAAATGCAATACGTAGGCGATATTCGTTGAGTTGACGGGGTCCGAGGCTCCGTTTTGCGGATTCTGCGACCAGCTCGGCGTTCCGACGATAATCAGGTTCTGCGTGCTGTTGCGAATGATCGGGCAAATCGTGTTGGCGTAGCTTTTGACTGCGCTCCAGCTGCCGCCGCTGCCGTCGACCGGTTCGTTGTAGATTTCGTAGATGACGTTCGGCACGTCCTTGTACTTCTTGGAAACCGTCTCGAAGAATGTCTTCGCGAGTGAGGTTTCTGTATGGGCGCGGTGGCTATGCCAGTCGATGATGATATAGATGTCGCTTTCGATAGCGGCGGCGACCATATTATCGATCAGGTTCAGATAGCTGTCCGGGGAGCCTTTGTAGGAACTCTCCGTGGCAATGGCGTTCTTCGTGCCTCCGTCGCTATCGTAGTACTGGATGCCGAGGGCGAAGCGGATGACATCGATTTTGAGGTTCTCGGCCGCCCAGGCGACAACATTCTTGTTGTAGTAGGGCTGTCCGGTACCATCGGACCAGAACAGGCTCATGCCGCGTAGCATCGCTTGCTCATTGTTCTTTTCGCCAACAATCTTGTTGCCGCTGGTGTGTAATGCCCCGTATATGGAAACTGGGCCGACGCGCTTGGGTGTGCAGTCTAACGCTCCTGCGAAGGCAGGGGCTGCTGCAAGCATTGCTAGAGATAGAAGGACCTTTTTCATTTTCATAAGTGTATTCCTGTTTTCTGCTATTTCAAAATAACGCTACCTGGACCCAATCGCATACACCATATTAGAAAAAAAATGGTTACGGTCGTAAACGGGTTTCCCTGAATCAACCGCAATCCTTGATAATGAAAAATAAATTCCTTTGCTCCCTTCGGCGATAGCTCAGGCTCACAAAGATGGTTGTTTTGGTGTTGTGGTGATATGGCGCACATTCGTGCTTTGACCGGGATTTTGGGCTTTTGCAAAAAATTGTGCTCCAAATTACAAATTCCGAAGATTTCGTCGCGTATTGTAAATTTTTGCTAAAAAAAAGGATTTTCTTTGCCTTTTTTATTTAAATAGAATATATTAGCGCCAAAACTAGCCCCTTCGCGTGGGCATCACTTTAACAAAGAGAGAGAATTATGAACAAGAAAATTCTATATAGCACAGCAATTGCGGTGGCTGCTTCTACTGCGTTTGGTTTCGAACTGTGGAAGGGCGACGCCGAACAGGTTAACACGGAATTGGGCAATACCACCAAGACGGCAGGTTACTGGTTTAGCTACAGTGACTCCAACGATGGTGGCCTTTCTTCCGTCCAGTGGCCGCTTCCTACGGGAAATGGCTATGACGACAACTCTCTGCAGCCGATCATCGAACACTGCCACGGTGTTTGCGGAAAGGTCGTTCTTTCCTCTGGCTCCGTGACCTATGACCCGTTCGTGGGTATTGGCTTCAACGTTGTCGGTGAAACTAGCGAAACTGACGATACTCCGGCTGCTGGCGACGCCACTGCTTGGGGTGGTATCTGTATCGCTTATAACTCCGTGTTGCAGCCCGTGCTTGAATTGGGCCTCGGCGATGAAGTCGATCAGACCCTTAAGTACGACAACCCGTTTAGCAAACTGGTCAAGAGCTCTGATGGTGCGGTCAAGGATATTCCTTGGGCTGACTTCTCTCAGGCTGGCTGGGGCGTTTCTCAGGGTGGTGAAGTGATCGATGGTCCTACCGCTGCTTCGAAGCTTGTTGCTGTCAAGTTCAAGATTCAGGCCAAGGACGGTGCCACGGGTCTTTTCAACATCATTGAAATCGGTCCCTACCAGAGCGGTTGTGCCCTCCACGAAGTTCCGGTTGATCCGTTTGATGGTACCGGTATCAAGAATGTCCGCGCTGTTGGTGGTGTGAAGGCTATGCTTTCTGGCCGTACGCTCTCCTTCTCTGGCATTTCTTCCGACGCTTCTGTCGAGGTGATCAACCTCCAGGGTCGCGTTGTCAAGAAGGGCTCCGTGAAGGGTGCTGCCTCGCTCGACCTTTCCGCTATCGATGCCGGCGTCTACATGGTCCGCGTTTCTGGAAAGTCTGTTGATTACGCCAACAAGATTGTCCTGAAGTAATATTCAAGAAACTGAAAGGGGGGAGTCGCCGGTGCGGCTCCCCTTTTTTTATTCCTTTTAGAAGGATTCTTCGTAGGGGTGCGTTGGGTCACGCTCAAAAGCGTTTTTCCGTCCCAGCATGACTGGGAATATGATTTAAATGTATATTTTAAGGAAAATGAGGTATTGTATGTTCGCAAAGAAAGCCTTGTATCCGTTGCTCTGCGCATCCCTCTTGGGGATGGGAGCCTGTGGTGACGAGAAGTCCTCTGATAGCAATCCCGTTGCGCCGGAGGGCAATTCTTCGTCGTCTATTTTTGTTGACCCCACTCTGCTGCTTAGCAGCGGGGTAGATCCAACTCCGACTCCAACTTCTTCAACTACTCCGGTGGTTGTTCCCTCGGGCAATTATGCCGCTTTGGCAACGAACATTAACGCCGTTAGGCCTGACGAACTGTATGTGGGCTGGGTGGGCGCTCACGTCTCTACCTATGAGGCCGATGCCGCCACCTACCCGACGCTTTCGCACGATTTTACCGAGGTGTTCAAAGCTGATTATCTCCCTGCAAGTCGAGTGGTGTGGTCAGCCCAGACAACTGGCGGATACAAGAATCAGTGTAGCGAGGACGATGCAACGGTCAACCTGATGAAGGCCCGCGCCTGCACGGTGTCGGAAGGTATTGGGTATGGCATGCTCCTTTCGTATTTCGCCAACGATGCGGATACCTTCTTTAAACTTTGGAACTATAACCGTGCCTTCAGACATTACAATGGAACTGGCAATCTCATGCCGTGGATTGTCGAAAGTTTTTCGTACAACGTTGTTGACGCCGCTAGTGCAACCGATGCCGACCTGGATATTGCGACGGCTTTGATTCTGATGTACTATAAGACGGGGCTGGAAGCCTACAAGGCCGATGCCTTGGCTATCGTCAATGACTTGTGGAAGGAAGAAATCAATCCGGCCAATAACCTCATCCTGTCGGGCAATACTTCTATGTGGAACGGCAAGAGCGGTCAGATTGTATACAACCTGAGCTATTTCTCGCCGGTGGCGCTCCGCCTGTTTGCCAAGATTGATACTGCCCATGATTGGAATGCCGTGCTGGATGCTATGTACACGTACATGGCGAAGGTTCAGGCTGGTGGCACGGGCGTGTTCCCTGACTGGAGCGATGAAGCCGGTTCTGCAATCAAGGCCCCGAACGGCTCTGCAAACACCACTTATTTCCGTTTCGACAAGGAAAGCGTGCGTATCCCGTGGCGTATCGCGTGGGACTACTACTGGTTCCAGGATACCCGTGCGGCGGCAATTCTGAACAAATTGAACGAATTTATTGTGGAAAAGTCTACCGGAAGCGTTACGAGTACCGCCTTGGGTACTGCCTATTCCTGGGATTTGAACTTGGGAAAAGACAAAACGGCTAATACCGTTTCGGGAATGTGGCTCGGCGCCTGGTGTGCCACTGGTATTGCCGGCAATTCCAAATGGCTGAATGATTGTACTGCCGAACTCAACGGAAAGACGTTGTTCAATACCTCGACCAGCTACTTCACCGACATTCTTTTGGTGATGTACAGCCAGTTGCTGAACGGAAAGTTCGTGAAACCGTTCTAATTTGTTGGAATTGACGCCCTTTTAAAAAAAATTTTAGCCGTCGGGGTTTTCCGGCGGCTATTTTGTATATTCTTGGCTATGGATAGTGATTCATTAATCGAAAACGGCACCGTGGATTCTGTTGCGCCCGAACAGGTGCTCCCTTCCCCGGAGCAGCTGGGCATTTCGGTTTCGTCCGGGCCGGTGCCCGAATTGACCGTGGGCGACACGTTCGATTATCAGGTGACCGTCAGCTGGAGCGTGCAGGGGAGTTCCCTGCTCGTGGTTCCCGTGAGTTCCGCAACAGCGAAGGGGCTTGCGCAGCTGGGGATGTCCCAGGAATCCGCCCGGTCCGTAAAGGACGGCGCCGAGATTGCCTCGATTACGTTTACTTATAAGTTGATGGTGCAGGACACGGGAAACCTGAGCATTCCTGCGCTCCGCTTCGAAATCCCGACCGCATTGGGGTCTTCCATCGACTTGCGTAGCGAATCCGTGCCCGTGCGCGTGGATTCTCCGTTCAACCCGCTGCCGTTGGCCATGGGGCTGGTTGTTGCCGTGTGTGTGCTTTTTGCGGGCCTGTGGCGCGCCAAGCGGCGCGCGGCTGCCCAGGCTGCCGCTGCCGCAAAAAATGCGGCAGAACAGGCCCTGTGCGAGCGTATGACCGTGCTGAAGCAGCGTGTGAACGTCGCCGATAGCCGTGAGTGGCTTTTGGAGCTCGAAGGCGCCTGCAAGGAATATGCCCAAGAAAAACTGGGCCTTGCCGCAGCCGACGTGAACCTGGAATCCCTTGTGAAAGAGGGCAAGCTCGAAGGCTGGGAAACCCTGGTCGAGGAATTTGCCCACGCCCGCTACGGCGGCGGCCAACGCGACGGATTCCAGAACCTCGAAACATGGAAAGCTGCCATGCGGCTCATGGACATCAACGAAGAATAAGGAAAAACCGAAAATAAGGACAAAAAAGGCCGCGATTTAGTCGCGGCCTCTCTCGTCTCTCGTCTGTAGCGCAGCCGGAGGCGAAGCGTTCTTTCGTCTAACTATGCCTGGTGAGCCTTGAACCACTTGATGAGCCCATTGGTGGAGCTGTCGTGGTTGAGTTCAGCGTCGGCCTTGGCAAGTTCCGGAAGGATCTTCTTCGCGAGCTGCTTGCCGAGTTCAACACCCCACTGGTCGTAGCTGTTGATGTTCCAGATAACGCCCTGCGTGAAGATCTTGTGTTCGTACATGGCGATGAGGGCGCCGAGCGTTTCCGGAGAAACGTAGTCCATCATGATGGAGTTGGTCGGCTTGTTGCCTTCGAACACCTTGTGCGGGGCGAGGAATGCGATTTCTTCTTCGCTCTTGCCATCCTTGCGGAGTTCTTCCTGAGCCTGGGCGAGGGTCTTGCCGTTCATCAGGGCTTCGGGCTGGGCAAAGAAGTTGGAGAGCAGCTTCTGGTGATGGTCGCCAACCTTGTTGTGGCTGTTGGCCGGGGCGATGAAGTCGCACGGAATCATCTTGGTACCCTGGTGGATCAGCTGGTAGAAGGCGTGCTGGCCGTTCGTACCCGGTTCGCCCCAGAGGATCGGACCCGTCTGGTAGTTCACGCGCTTGGAGTCGCGGTCAACGGTCTTGCCGTTGCTTTCCATGTCGGCCTGCTGGAAGTAGGCGGCCAGGCGGTGCAGGTACTGGTCGTACGGGAGCATCGCGTAGCTGGAAGCGCCGAAGAAGTTGTTGTACCAAACGCCGATGAGGGCGAGGATAACAGGCATGTTCTTGTCGGCCGGAGCGGTCTTGAAGTGCTGATCCATCTCGTAGGCGCCCTGGTGAAGCTTCATGTAGTTTTCGAAGCCGATGCGGAGCGCGATGGAGAGGCCGATGGCAGACCACAGGGAGTAGCGGCCGCCGACCCAGTTCCAGAATTCGAACATGTTGGCAGTGTCGATACCGAAAGCGGCAACGGCTTCGGTGTTGGTGGAGAGCGCAACGAAGTGCTTGGCAATGGACTTCTCGTCACCGTTGAAGGCCTTGAGAACTGCAGCCTTTGCGGTTTCCGCGTTGGTCATGGTCTCGAGAGTCGTGAACGTCTTGGAAGCGACGATGAAGAGCGTTTCTTCGATGCTCACCTTCTTGAGGGTCTCGGCCATGTGGGTGCCGTCGATGTTGGAAACGAAGTAGACTTCTGGGGAGTATTCGCCGGCAATCGGCTTGTCGGCATACGGCTTGAGGGCTTCGGTCACCATCACCGGACCGAGGTCGGAGCCGCCAATACCGATGTTCACCACGTACTTGATGGACTTGCCGGTGTGGCCTTTCCACTTGCCGCTGCGGACGAGGTGGGTAAAGTCTTCCATGTGCTTGAGGACTGCACGAACTTCGGGCATCACGTCCTTGCCGTCAACGCAAATCGGGTCGTTGCCCTTGTAGCGCAGAGCAGTGTGGAGCACGGCGCGCTTTTCGGTGGTATTAATCTTTTCACCGGCAAAATACTTCTTGCGCATGTCTTCGAAGTTCGCAGACTTCAGGAGGTCCTGGAGCTTCGCCATGGTCTCGTCGGTGATGATGTTCTTGGAGTAGTCGAGGAAGAGTCCGCAGGCTTCCAGGCTGAACTTGCTGGCGCGGGCCGGGTCCTTCGCGAAGAGTTCCTTCATGTGCCAGGTCTTGGCAACTTCGGCATGGGCCTCGAGGGCCTTCCATTCCTGAGAATCAGTCAGTTTCGACATAGATTAATCCTTTCCGCAAAAGCGGTTATTGTTGCGGAGCTAAATATAGAAATTTTATTACATTATGAACATGGATACTTCATTACTTGACAAGGCAATCGTCTTTGCCGTAAAGGCGCACCAAGGCGTAGAGCGCCGGGGCAAGGACTTCCCGTACATTGTCCACCCGATGGAGGCGGTCTCGATTGCCGCCACCATGACCGGCGACCAGGAACTCCTGGCGGCAGCCGCACTGCACGATACGGTCGAAGATACCGATGTCACGCTCGACGACATCCGCCGTGAATTCGGCGAGCGCGTTGCGAAACTGGTAGAAGAGGAATCCGACGTATTTATGGAAGGGGTCTCCGAGGAAGCTTCCTGGCATGCCCGCAAGCAGGCCTCGATGGAGCGTCTCTCAAAAGCAAGCCGCGACGCGAAAATCGTAGCGCTTTCCGACAAGCTCAGTAACGCCCGCGCCATTTACCGCGACTTCAAGGAAAAGGGTGACGCCATCTGGAATATATTCCACGTGAAGGATGTTGCCGAACACGAATGGCACTACCGCGGGCTCCAGCGCGCACTGCACGAACTGGCGGGCACATTCGCCTTTACCGAATTCGGGCAACTCGTCCGCGAAATCTTTGGCGAGCCCAAGCCCGAACGCATCGATATGCAAGATTACGAAGAAAGCGGCGACGGCTTTACCGCGATAAGCTACAACCACAAGAACGGCAAGACGATGATGAAGCTCTACGCGCCGTTTGTCCCGATAAGCGAGCCCCACCGCGAACTCGAGGTGGCATGGAACCTTGCCGACAAGGGCATCAACATCCCGCATGCGTACCGCCTGGTAACGGACGGCACCCGCATCGGCGTGGAATTCGAGCGCATCTCGCCCAAGAAGTCCTTTGCCCGCGCAATTTCGCAGGAACCGGAAACTCTCCGGCGCTATGCGGAGGAATTCGCCCGCGAATGCAAGAAACTCCACGCGATTCCCTGCGACACGAAACTGTTCAGCCCGACAGAGAACCGCTTCCGCGCGGCAATCACCAAGCTCAAGGAATACTCCGACGAGGAAAAGGCGAAAATCTCGGCGTTTATCGACAGCGTACCGAAGGCGACCACCTGCATCCACGGTGACATGCACATCGGGAACATCATCACGAACGGCGAAAAGAACTTCTGGATAGACCTTTCCGCCTTCAGTTACGGGAACCCGCTCTACGACGTGGGCATGCTCTATTTTGTTTCGCACACGGGCGACGACGAACTAGCGCAGAAACTGTTCCACATCAGCGCGGCGCAGATGCTCGAGGTCTGGACCTACTTCGTTCCCGAATATTTCGGCAAGGAAGAGCCGCTCGCAAGCATCGACGAGAAGGTGAAGCCCTTCGCGGCACTCCTCATGCTCATGTACTACACCTGGACGGGAAACCCGCCTGCGGGAATGTTCGAACTCGTGAAACATTCCATCCTGGAAAAATTCTAGCCGGAGACTTGCCCCATGCCTGTTGTTCCTGTAGAAAGTTACGGCCTGCATCCGCAGGGTACGTTCATTATCGAGGAATTCCGCGAGAAGCACGCAATGTTCGAGAAACTGCTCACGGTCGTGCGCGGGATTCTCGAGAACGCCATGGCAGAAAACCACATCTACGTGAACGCCATCGAGGCGCGCGTCAAGGACGAGAAGAGCCTCGTGGGCAAGCTCGAGCGCAAGGGCGAAAAGTACCACACGCTCAGCGACCTCACCGACATTTTGGGTGCGCGCGTCATCACGTTCTACTACGACGAGGTCGACAAGATTGCGGCAATCGTCGGGAACACTTTCGAGGTGGACTGGGAAAACAGTATCGACAAGCGCAAGATGCACGACCTGCACAGTTTCGGCTACAGTTCGCTACACTACATCTGCCGCGTCCCGAAAAAGCTGTTCTTTGACCCGGAATTCCCCGAGATAAACGACATACGGTTCGAAGTGCAGATGCGTACCGCATTGCAACACGTATGGTCGGTGCTCGACCACGATACCGGATACAAGTCCGGGGTCGAAATCCCGAAGGAATACCTGCGCAGCATCAACAGGCTCGCGGGCCTGCTGGAACTTGCCGACGAGCAGTTCTGCCAGATACGCACGGGCATCAACGAATACCGGCGCCGCGTGCAGTCGCTCGTGAGTACCGGAAACTTCGAGGAGGTCTCGCTCGACGGCGATTCGTATGCGAACTACCTGAAGCTCAAGCCCTTCGATGCGCTCAACAACCGCATTGCATCCATAAACCAGGCCGAAATCAGCAAGTCCCCGCTGCGCCAGTACCTGGACGTGTTCAAGCATCTGGGGTTCAAGACCCTCGGCGATTTGGACAGGTTCATCAAGGATAATTCCGAAGACGCCTTCCAGCTAGCGGCATTCCAGCTCGCGAATACCGACCTGGACATCATCAGTTCTTCGCTCGGGGTAATGAGCCTCATTACCGTCTATGCGCTCAAGTCGGGCTCGGGCCCGCTCGGGCTCAAGGACATATTCGACATCCTGTACGGTGAATCCGACGGCAACAAACAGCGGGCCGAACGCCTTTACGAGAAGGCATCGCAACTTTCGTTCATGCAAAAGAAATAACATTTGAAACGGAATATCAGGATTAAGAAATGCCGGAAATAGAATCGCTCATCAAGAACCTTTCCCCACTGATGGAAGAAAGTTCCGAAATCTTTCGGGAACTGGCGATCTTTTTCGGACCCGGGGCAAAGATTGCGACACACCAGGGCGACCTCTCAAAGTTCCTGGGGCGCAAGCGCCTATACCGCATCCTGAGATTTTCGGGCAACAGCTACAAGGAATGCGTGTACCAGCTGGTCGACGACCATCCCGAATCGATGGAGGCGCTCGGGATGCTGCGCTACTACATATCTCCCGGCAAGAATATTAAGTGGGAAGATATCGAAGCGGCAGAAATCGCCCTCGGGAAGGAACTGACGACAAACGCCTACGGGTGGATGCCCGACGCGTGGACCGCTTTTGAAAGCGCAGACGGCGAAGGGCAGGGTTCCGGCGAAAAAACGCACGGGCTTGTCGCCATCCTGGCATTCGATTACGGGGACTAGACTGTCATACCGCAGCCGGACTTTGTCCAGCAAGAGTATCCATGGACACCCTTGCGCCGAGGGCGCTTCGGTGTGACGAGCAGGATTACGGTGCAATAAATTCGAACAAGGTAATGCCGGGGAGTTTCCCCTTGCGGCTTACAAGATATTCGGCAAAAGGCTGGTCCACGACGCGTTTCTTCTGGGACGATGCATGGCGCAGCCTGGGCGCCTCTCCCGGATTTAGCACGACAAACCCGGTGTGGGTCGCATCGATTTTTTCGGACTTCGCGACAAAGGCAACGCCAAGCACCTTCAGGCTATCGGAATGCGGGACCTTCGCCCATTCGAGCGCCTTGTCGTAGGGCAGGTAACGGATTTCCACCTGCGGGTCATCGGCCTCCTTGCCATCGACCAGGTACTTCATGCGTTTCGCCTTGAAAAAGTCCTTCTTCGGGAGCGTGCGCGATATTACCGTATCGCCTTCCACGGGGAGCACGCGGGCAAACCTGCCCTCGCCCACCCAGTCGGCAAGCAGGTAGTGCTTGCGGGTGCGGTAACTTATTTCCCCGCCAAGATAGCGGATTTTCTGCAGTACGTTAAACAGCGAATCCTCGCTCGGGGCAAGAGCCATCGCCAGCGTGTGTTCCAGGAAGGTCACGCAGTCCACGGAATCCAGATAAACAAGCGGCTTGGGCTCAATCGGGTCAAGCGTTCCCTCGCCCATGGGCCCGAGGCGGTAGGGCGTTCCCTGCAATTTCTTGGAGAAGTATTCCAAGCGGGCATCGAGGCCCTTCACACCCTGCGCGGCAATCCACATGTCCTTCATGCGCACAAGCGACGGGAAGCCCTCATTCGCCCACTCGACAAGCTTGACCCACAGGGTATCCATCACGTCCTTGCAGTCGCCGTCCTTGTTCTTGCCCGTCTTGTTCAGGTACATCGCCACGGCAAGCGTATCGCCCTGAGCGAAGATGTAACCCGCAAGGCCATGCACCTCCGCAATGTAACCCGTCTTGAAGCGCGTCGCCCACGGGTACTGCAGCGTGTACATGCGCTTGCTGCCGGAACCGATCTTGGGGCTCGCGAAGGAATTGATGTAGTATTCGTGCTTGGGGTGGCGCGCCATGGCGGCAAGCATCTGCGATTCGGCGGAGGGTTTCAGTTTATTCTTTGGAGCAAGCCCGCAGCCGTCGTACACTTCGAACCCGCTGGAATCCACCCCGATGGCGGCAAGGAACCTGCGTTCAAGCATCTTGCCCGTCTCGACGCTCCCCACCCCGAACTCGCGGGCGGCGGCGTTGCGGAAAAGCGTTTCGGCATGCAGGTTCTGGCTCCGCTGGTTAATCTCGTCAAGCATGCTGAGCAACGGCGCGGTAGAGAACGCATACTGTTTCACGAGAGGATTCGCAGGAGCCGTCGTATCTTCGCGGAAGGCTACCCCGCGGTCACGGAGCGCGGTAAGCATCGCCGCACGGAAATAGCCGATACCGCCACGGACGGGAATCACGAACTGGCTCGAGTCGGAATCGATATCGAACTCGCCCTCTACGGTAACTACGGGTTCTACCGGGTCAAGAGAACGGTTCCACTTGAGTTTTTTCTTGCGCCCGCGCTTGTTCAAGGGCGCCTTCGTCGTAATTAACTTGTTCACAACACGCACATAACCCACGTCGGGCAACACGGAAACACGCACCGTATCCCCCTCGTTTACACCGGGCCTAATACGCACTACAGCACTGTTGTCGTTGAACTGGAGCGGAGTCACCTCGGCCCCGTACCAGAAGTCGTAAAAGTCGCTGCGCCAGTGTTCCGGTTTCCAGGGTGGCAAAAAATACGACGTGTCGAGAACGAGCCTTCCCCTGAGGGTATCGACGCCGAGCGCCTTGATGGAATCGGCAATACCGTAGAGCCACATGAGCGGGTCAGTGTAGTAACGTGCCGAAATGTTCGGGTCGCCCTCGCCGCGGACGTTCAGCGTGCCTCTAAACACATTCCCATTCTGCACCCCCATAAGCGAGAACTTCGTCTCGGGTTCATAATCGAGCGGCAAAAAATGGAGTGCCGTCGCCGTGGAGAGCGTCTTCATGGTGCTCGCGGGCGTAAACAGTTCGTTCCCGTTGATGTTCGCCAGTTCCTTGCCCGTATTTACGGAGCGCACGGATAGCCCGAAGCTCACCTCGGGCAACAAGGAATCCACGTAAGCCTGGTATTCCGCGACATCCAGCCCCGCGCCAACCGCAGGCAGTACCGCCCAAAGGGCAAGGGAAACCAACCTCGCGAAAAACTTCATCAGAACTTCGTCCCTTTTTTCTTGCGGTTATGGACAAAATAAACAACCAGCCGCGCGAAAAGGGCAATCATCACGAGCCCCGCGGCAATACCCGCAAAGAACACCATGCGCCACGCCGGCTGCGGAGTCGGGAGCGGTTCGAACTGCAGGTCTTCGGGTTCGATTTCCTGTATTTCTGTCGCAAAGGCAGTTTCCGCGCGCGCAACCAGGTCAGCTTCCTTTTCAGTTTCCTTCTGGCCCAGTATCTCCATTACCCTGAAATGTGCCTGCACCAGGAGTTCCGCGAGTTCATGGTTGCGGGCAGCCTTGTCTTCCGTCACGGCGAACATGGAGCCCATGTCGTTTGCAAACTTGATAAGCACGCCCTCGATGGCGCCCCACTGAGGAATGTTCGGGAAGCTCTTGCCGCTTTCGAGGCTCTGCACCAACTGCGAGTAACGGCGGTCCTGGTTCCAGATGCTTATGAGCCCGCGGTCGGAAGGCAAGAACCCAACCGCACGGCAGTATGCATCCAGGTTGTCGGTACGCAACAGGTAAGCAAGCAGGGACTGCGCCGCGGCAAACTTCGTCGAATCGCCCCCTGTCGGCAAGGCAAGGTGGCTCCCGCCCACGAACGTGGACTTGAACGAGGACGCAAGGAAGGGAAGGATGATGATGCCGTCATCGGCAATCGCGCTGGAACGCAGCCCGCCCGCCTCTTCGGAAAACTCCAGCTGGCGGATAAGTTCGGAGGTACCGTAATGGATAAGCAGTTCGGAATTGATGAACCGCACCGCGTTCTGCTGGGAATTTTCGTGCAGGCTTTGCGGGGCCAGTTCCTCGTCACCGAGAATCGCCGCATACACGGCAAGCCCGTCAAGCGTCTTCTGGTCAAGCAGGGCACTCGTGCATGCGCCCTGCCTGCAATCCAAGAAATCACCACCGAGATTCCAGATAAACGGAGCCATCTGCTGGGGGCCGGTCCAATCCTCGTGACCGGGCAGAGCGAACGCCGCCACGCGCTTCATCTCGGAATTCTTGAGTTCACCACGATTGATGGCACGGAGCGCACCCATGAACTTGGAATACGACGCGATGTCCGATTCCTCGATACCGAGCGTATGCCACAGCCACTCGTTCGCAAAAAATGCACGCACGTCGAGGAACCACGGGAACGAGTACACTTCCTTGCCTGCGCCGATGTGACTTGCGCGGAACGCTTCCGCATAGAATCGGGACGAATCGACCTGCGCAATGAGGGAATCGAGCGGGCGTATGCTGCCTACCGACGCAAAGTGGGGAACCCAGGTAGACCCCAACTGGATAACATCCGGGAAATCCGCGACAGAATCGGGACTCGCAAAGGCCTTCGTAATGACATCGTACGCCTCGCCCCAGTTGAGCACGCGCACTTCTACAGGAATACCCGTGTCGCGCTGGAACTTCTTCACGAGTTTCTTGACCGCCTTCTGCGAGCCGAGCCCGTTATCCATCATCCACAAGTGCAACGTATCGACATCGGCACGGCTCAATTCCGGCACCGCAACCGCCGCCGTCGCCACCAGGGCAACCGCAACTGCTGCACGCACGATATGTCGGGACAAACGGATCATTTTGCGAGTCGGGTAAAGTCTTCGAAGAAGTGGGGGTAAGTCTTGTTTACGCAGGCGGGGTCCATGATCTTCACCGCAACACCCCCGAGCGAGACCAGGCTAAAGCACATCGCCATGCGGTGGTCGTTGTATGTCTCCACTGTCGCGGGCACAAGTTTTTCCGGAGGCACAATCGTGATGCTGTCCATGTCGGTCGTCACGCGAGCGCCGAACTTCTGGAGTTCCGCAGAAATCGCCGCAATGCGGTCGGTTTCCTTCACGCGCCAGCTCGCGATACCGCTTATCTTCGAGGGGCTGTCGGCAAACAGTGCAAGCACCGATACCGTCATCGCCGCGTCGGGAATGTCGTTCAGGTTCAGGTCCACTCCGTGGAGGCTGCATCCGCTACCGTCGCACGTAATCCAGTCCGGACCGACTTCCACCCTTGCCCCCATCTTGCGGAGGACATCCACAAACGCGACATCGCCCTGGATGCTGTCCTTGCCCACGCCGAGCACGCGCACCTTGCCGCGAGCAATGGCAGCAGCGGCCAGCGGGTAGCTTGCCGAACTCGCGTCGCCCTCCACGTCGTAATCGGCGGGAGCAGTGTACACGCCCTGCGGCACGTAGAAGTCGCGCAGGTTTTCGTGCCTGACCTCGATACCGAAACTGCGCATGACATCCATCGTCAGTTCGATATACGGAGCAGAAATAAGTTCACCCTTCACGTG
>JAEEGJ010004688.1_pt1 | contig 45325 bp, 27 predicted proteins | sample 8958761 | NCBI WGS metagenome assembly JAEEGJ01 (sample SAMN16246546, study PRJNA631951) | gut metagenome | biome: gut microbiome; feature: rumen; material: RS-attached | host: Bos | place: Iran: Karaj | collected 2018-10
GACCAGTGCTACGGACGCTTTAGGACGTACCAGCAGTTTCGTGTATAACAACAATGATTTCCTGACGAGCGAGACGGATGCTTTGAATCATACGACTAAGTATGCTTACGACAAGAATGGCAACCTGACGAGCATCACCAATGCGAAGGGCGGAGTAACGACGATGTCGTATGACAATGCGACGGACTGGCTGTTGTCAGTAGAGTTTGCAGGAGCGAAGAAACAGTATGACTATAATAAGGATGGTACGCTCAGTACCTTCACCAAGCCTGATGGCACGATGCTCAGTTACAGCTATGACGAGCTTGGTCGCATCACCAGTGATGGTATCAACTCTTACAGCTATGACAACAAACTGCGGCTGTCTGAGATTTCAGATGGCAGCAAGAGTATCAGCTTCTCGTATGACGGCTTCAACCGTATTACGGGTACAAGCTGTGACGGGACCTATAACAGCTACAGCTACGATAAGAACGGCAACTGCACAAGTATCAATGATACGCAATATAGCTACGATGGTCTGAACCGTCTGACCTCTGTCTGCTTCTCGGGTGGAACAATCAGCTATAGCTATCGCAAGGACAGCAAACTCTCTGAGGTGTCCTATCCCAACGGTATGACAACCACCTACGGCTATGACGAGGTAGGCCTTCTGACGAACAAGCAGACGAAACTGAGCAATGGAACTGTGATTGCAGGTTACAGCTATGTATTAGATAAGGTTGGCAACATCACTGAACAGACAACTCAGGAACCTTACGCAGAGATGCAGCTAACGGACGAGGAAACCAGCTACAGTTATAATGAAAGCAACCGTATCACTAAGGCAGGCGACATCAGCTTTGAGTTCGATGCCAACGGTAACACCACGAAACGCGGAAGTGAGGGCTATACCTGGGATAAGAAGGATCGTCTGACTGGAGCTGGCTCAATGTCGATTACCTACGACCCGTTGGGTCTGATTGCCTCGTATGGTGATATTACGTTTACGATGGATCCGCTGGGTATTGGCAATGTACTCTCAGACTCGAAGAGTGGGGCAGAGTATATCTATGGTAATGGACTCGAAGCACGTGTCATCAATGGCAAGGCCAGCTATTATGTGACGGATGTACGAGGCTCTGTGGTGGCCATCGTTGATGAGGATGGTAATATCACTCACAAATATCAGTATGATGAGTTTGGCAAGGTGACGCAGAAGTCTGAGGCTGATTATAATCCCTTCCAGTATGTGGGTAAATATGGTGTGATGGCCCTTAACGACCACCAGTATTATATGCGAGCCCGCCACTATGATCCCACCATTGGCCGCTTCCTTAGTGAGGATCCCATCTGGAGCACCAACCTCTATCCCTATGCGGATAATAATCCAGTGATGGGGATAGATCCTGAAGGGTTAATGACAATAGAAGAAATAAATGCAAAACGGGATCGGAAGTTAAGTAGATTAGCAAAGCAATATGCTGAAGGAGAAATAACTAAAAGCACATTTAGAAATGCAGTTGCTATAATCAATGATAAGTATAACAAGATACTCATGGAGGAAAAGAAAAACTATTATAGAAGGTATTTGGGCGGGGATCCTATTGGTGGCGATAATTTTGGAACAGCTGTAGGCGGAAATACGTATTCTGTAGATAATAGTAATATTGTTCAGCATATTGAACTAGTTCCGACTAATAGTACATCCTCGGTTTCTTTAAGTAAAGAGTCTAATGTACAAAGAAAGAGTTACTCGATGCTTGATGATCAAGTTGCAGATCAAAATTTAAGCGAACTAAATAGCTATTTCTATTATGGTGAAAAAGGTTGGGGGTATGTGAAGCCTGGCTTGAATGCTCAAAATGATGCATATCAGGTGATAGGAAACACTATCGAAAAAGGTATTGATGCTACATATAATGGTGTGAAAAAGGGCTATGTTAGTCTTAAAAACTTTATAAAACAATGAAGCAAAGAATATTATACATATTTTCACTTCTGTTTGCAACGATGCAAACATTTGGGCAAAGTACGACGAAGTACGAGTACGATGCGATGAACCGTCTGTCAAAGGTAACGTATGGCAATGGAGTCGTAGTGACTTACACTTACGATGCACTTGGCAACCGTCTGACAAAGAAAGTCGGTGGTGGCGGAGAACTCGTAGAGACGGCTCCTATTACCATCGGCAAGAGCGGCAAGGCCTCTTATTGCGGAGACAAGTCATTGGACTTTAGCTTCTCTGAGGAAATCAAGGCTTATATTGCTACAGGCTTTGATAAGGATGCAGAAATCATCTGGTTGACTCGTGTAAAGGATGTGCCTGCAGGTACGCCAGTATTGATCAAGGGCGATGCTGAGAAGACCTATCAGGTTCCTGTGACAGATACCAAGAACTCTTATTATACGAATATGTTCAAGGGTAATACGAGCGGTGAGACTGTTCAGGTCAATGAGACAGAGGGCGACATGGTGAACTATTACCTGTCAGGCGACGGCACGTTCAAGAGCGTGAAGGGTTACGCAAATATTGGTAATAATAAGAGCTACCTGCAGCTGCCTGGCACGTTTGCTCCCGCAGAGGCTGGTGCTACCCAGACGGTGAAGGTTGGTTCTGCTGGTAAGGCCTCTTACGCAGCTCCTGTAGACCTTGACTTTACGAACGTGGAGGGTTTGAAAGCCTTTACGGCCACTGGCTATGACAAGAGTTCGAAAACCATCTGGCTGACGCGTGTGATGAAAGTCCAGAAGGGTGAAGGCGTCTTGCTGAAGGGAGATGCTAAGGATTATCAGATTCCTTCTGCAGCTATCCAGAGTAGCTATGAGAACATGTTCGTGGGTAACACGAGTGGCGACCAGATCCAAGTTCAGGCTACTGCTGATGATGGCAGTAAGACAAACTTCTATCTGAAGAGTGACGGTACGTTTGTCAGTGTGAACGGTTACGTGAACATTGGCAATAACAAGTGTTATCTGGCATTGCCTACAGAGATGGTAGCTGCCGCCTCTACTCGTGGTTCAGAGGCTAACTACATCATGGAGGAGCCTGAGGTGATCAAACTGCCAATCAGCTTCAGAAGCCTCGACAACGATGGCGATGGTACAACCGCCATCCGTGAGACGAAGCAGTCAAGGGAGGATGGTGCCTATTACACTCTCCAGGGCCAGCGCGTCGTGAATCCAGGCAAGGGGCTCTACATCAAGAATGGTAAAAAGACCGTAATCAAGTGAGCGAAATGACAACTTTCTCGCGTTTTTAAATATTGAATTAACAAACGAGCATATTATGAAATATTTAGGACTGATTATGGCATTATTTGCTACAACGCTGGCGGCACAAGAGTATGTGGATTTGGATTTGCCGTCAGGAACGTTATGGGCAACCTATAATGTTGGTGGGTCTCAAATAGGCGATAGAACGGCAACGCAATTCAATTGGGGTAATCTTGTTGAGGAGTCTTATGGTGATCAGAAAAGATGGGAAGTCATGTATTCTTTGGGTAATACGACTCAAGGATCAGCCACCTATGACCCTGCTACAGTTGCTTGGGGAGATGATTGGTGTACGCCAACTCTTGATCAATGGTATGAATTGCTTAATTGTTGTCGATATGATTGCCATACGACTGCATATGGAGAACTTGCTGTAAGATATACACGTATGTATGATACGGATAATGATGGTTATCCAGATACTTATGATCCTGACAAATTTATCGTCTTTACATTTAATAGTTTGGTATCTGACCATTATGTGGGTGGATACTGGACAACAACACAGAATATGAATTCATGGCCTAAAGGCGAGGAAATGGATACAACATACATATGGCATAATGAAAAATATGATTTTTCTGAGACCATTGATATATATGGTACTCCGACTCATATTTATCCAGAACATGGCTATGCTTATAACTTTTATTTCAATTCAAGCAATGCGTCCTTGAATCTTACTCTTAGTCCGCCCTCTCATCAAAGAATGGTACGCGCTGTAAAGAAATCTACTGGCAATAAAAATCCTATTACCATCGGCAAGAGTGGCAAAGCGTCTTATTGTGGAGACAAGTCACTGGATTTCAGTTACTCTGATGAAGTGAAAGCATATATCGCAACAGGCTTTGATAAGGATGCAGAAATCATCTGGTTGACTCGTGTAAAGGATGTTCCTGCTGGTACGCCTGTATTGATCAAGGGCGTAGCCAACAAGACCTACGATGTGCCTGTGACAGATACCAAGAACTCTTATTATGAGAATATGTTCAAGGGTAATACAAGCGGAGAGTCAGTTCAGGTCAATGAGACTGATGGTGATTTCGTAAACTATTACCTCTCAGGTGACGGTACCTTCAAGAGTGTGAAGGGTTACGTGAACATTGGTAACAATAAGAGCTATCTCCAGCTGCCTGGTTCATTCAAGTCTGCAGAGACAGGTGCAACCCAGACTGTGACAATCAAGACCTCAGGTAAGGCCTCTTATGCTGCTCCTGTAGACCTTGACTTTACGAACGTGGATGGTTTGAAGGCCTTCACTGCAACAGGCTATGACAAGAGTTCAAAGACGATCTGGCTGACTCGTGTGATGAAAGTTCAGAGGGGTGAGGGCGTCTTACTGAAGGGTGATACTAAGGATTACGAGATACCTTCTGCCGCAGTTCAGAGCAGTTATATGAATATGTTCGTAGGTAACACGAGTGGTGCTTCTGTTCAGGTTCAGGCGACGTCAGATGATGGCAGTCAGACAAATTTCTATCTGAAAGGTGACGGTACGTTCGTCAGTGTGAACGGTTATGTGAACATTGGTAACAACAAGTGTTATCTGGAGTTACCTACAGAGATGGTTGCTGGAGCTGCCTCTACTCGTGGTGCAGAGGCTAAATATATTTTGGAAGAGCCTGAGATGATCAAGCTGCCAATAAGCTTTAGGAGCATCGATAATGATAGCAATGGCACAACAGGTGTTAAAGAAGTGAAGAGTAAAGGAGTGAAAAGTGAAGAGTGGTTCACCCTCCAAGGCCAGCGTATCGTAAATCCAGGTAAGGGTATCTATATCCGAAATGGTAAGAAAGTTGTAATTAAATAACTTTGATAGATAGTGGCAATAATGAAGAAAACCTTATTATTGATGTTAACATTGTTGTTGGGCCTCAGTGTTCAGGCGCAGCAGGTGACGGAACAAGAGGCTTTACAGAAAGCAAAGAGTTTCTTGAGTGGCAAAACTTTCTCAATTGTCAGTAAGACGCGTGGCAGTTCTGATAGTGACATTCTGCCATATTACGTATTTAATGCTCAGGAGGGTGGTTTTGTCATCGTTTCGGGCGATGAACGAACAGTACCAATCCTAGGCTTTTCTGACAATGGTCATTTCGATGTCAACGATCTGCCTGATAACCTACGTTTTTTATTAGCGAGGTATGAAAGTCAGATTCAATACATACAGGAAAACAATGTGACAGCTCCTCAGAAAGCAAAGACAAGGGCTATGACCAGTTCTATTGCACCGATGTTGACATCTGCTTGGGGACAGGGACTTCCTTATCGGAAAGACTGTAAGGTGACTTATAATACCACGGAAGAGATAACATCCCCGTCGGGTTGTATCGCCGTATGTATGGCACAGGTTATGTACTACTATGCTAAGAAATCTGATGCAGGGAGAGTCTCAGCTTTAGCTATTCCTGCTTATAATTATGAAAAGGATAACAGAGACTATAGCCATGCAGCCCTGCCAGCCACTACTTTTGAGTGGGATAAACTGAAGGATACATATAGCAGTAACGAAACCGGAGAGTCTGCTGATGCCGTCGCCAAGCTGATGCACTATTGTGGCGCAGCTGCTCAGATGATGTATGGAGAAAACGGTTCTGGTGTATTGACTCGTAATGTTGTCTATGGGTTAACTTCCTATCTGGGTTATGCCAAGACGGCTCATTATGAGAAAAAGGAAAACTACCTGTGGAGTGATTGGGCATCGCTCATCGATCAGGAATTATCAGCGGGTCGCCCCGTTATCTATGGTGCCCGTGACAATATGGCAAGTGTAGGCGATCATGCTTTTGTAATCGACGGATACGATGCTTCCACAGATTTCTATCATGTCAATTTCGGGTGGGGCAATCCTTCCTATAATTCTTATTATGCCTTGTATCTCCTGAATCCAGACAGAGGCGATGGACGTGCCTATAATAAAATGGATGATGCTATCTTCGGCATCTCGCCAGTTGCCAGTGGTGATCTTCCTGCGCAGATTGATCATTTGACGGTGTCAAATCTAAGAATCAACAGCTCCAACAAGATAGAATACGATGCTCGTAACTATACTGGGAAATCACAATATTTTGATTGCGGTATAGGTTATATGACGAGTAATGGTATCAAAGAGATTTCCAGTCAGCTTATTACCTCGAAAGAGCTTGCCGAGGGCTCAACCAGATCCTTTAAGGATGGTTCTTGGAACCCATTCGATGTAAGTCATGTTGATGGTGTAACTGATGGGGATTATAAGCTGGTTCCTATTTCCAAAGTCAATGGTACAGCCGAATGGCAGATCAGTACCAATCCTGACATTAACTATATTCTGGCAACAGTTGTCAATGGTGACGCCACCGCACTATATCTGAATGGTGCTGGTATCCAGTTCCCCAAGGATAGTTATACTACCATATTGGGTCAGCCCTTTATTACCCAGATAGCGACTTGTAGGCCATTAAGTTTGACAGTCACCTATTCCAGTTCCAACACGGATGTCGCTACAGTTGATGGTGCGACGGGTGCTGTCACTGTAAAAAATATAGGACAAACCACTATTAAAGCCATTGCCGAAGGTACTGAATATGCAGACAGTTACACACTGAACGTTGTTAAAAAGGTGGATAATCCTACAATTATCCTTAATGCGACTTCTTTCTTTTATGACGGCACAGCGAAGGAACCGACAGTTGAGGTGAAGGATGGTGATACCACGATTCCATCCTCTGAATATACCGTCAGTTATGAGAATAATACGAATGTCGGAACAGCTACTGTGAAGATTACGGACAAGGATGGTGGTAACTACATTGTCAGTGGTTCGACAACGTTCTCCATCGTATCAGCTGATGGCAGTCTGACACCTCCTACAGGTAAGAGCGACTTGGTATATACAGGTGCTGCCCAAGATCTGATCACAGCAGGTTCGTCTACAACGGGTACGGTGCAGTATTCTCTCGATGGAACAAACTACGGTACGTCTATTCCACAAGGCACAGATGCTAAGGAGTATACTATATATTATAAGGTGGTAGCTAGTCCAGGCTATAATGATATAGCTCCAGCATCGTTCAAGGTGAGCATCTCACCTAAGACTGTCAGCAGTCCGACGATAACGCTGAGCCAGACGAGTTATACTTACGACGGCACGGCGAAAGAGCCTGCTGTAACGATGAAAGATGGCGAAACGGCTATTCCTAATGCAGAATTTACCATCAGTTATAGTAATAATACAGAAGTAGGTACGGCCGTTGTGACAATTACGGATAAGGAAGGTGGAAACTATACTGTCAGTGGTTCTGCCACATTTTCCATAACTGAGGCAGAACCAGCTACAGAAACTACACCGATCACCATCGGCAAGAGCGGCAAGGCATCTTATTGTGGTAATAAGTCGCTGAACTTCAGTTTCTCTGATGAGATCAAGGCATATATCGCAACAGGTTTTGATAAGGACGAAGAAATTATCTGGCTGACGCGAGTAAAGGATGTGCCTGCAGGTACGCCAGTGCTGATCAAGGGTGAAGCCAACAAGAACTACGATGTTCCTGTGACTGACAGTCAGAACTCCTATTATACGAATATGTTCAAGGGCAACATAAGCGGTGCGACTATTCAGGTCAATGAGACAGAGGGTGATATGGTGAACTATTACCTGTCAGGCGACGGCACGTTCAAGAGTGTAAAGGGTTACGCAAATATTGGTAATAACAAGAGCTACCTGCAGCTGCCTGGCACGTTTGCTCCCGCAGAGGCTGGTGCGACTCAGACCGTGAAGGTTGGTTCTGCTGGTAAGGCCTCTTACGCAGCTCCAGTAGACCTTGACTTTACGAATGTGGAGGGTCTGAAGGCCTTTACGGCTACAGGCTATGACAAGAGTTCGAAGACCATCTGGCTGACCCGCGTGATGAAGGTTCAGAAGGGTGAGGGCGTGCTGCTGAAGGGAGAGGCCCAGGATTACGAGATTCCTTCTACCGTTGTTCAGAGCAGTTATATGAATATGTTCGTAGGCAATACGAGTGGTGCTTCTGTTCAGGTTCAGACGACTTCTGAAGATGGTAGTCAGACAAATTTCTATCTGAAAGGTGACGGTACGTTCGTCAGTGTGAATGGATATGTGAACATTGGTAACAACAAGTGTTATTTGGAGTTGCCTACATCGATGGTTGCTGTTGCAGCCTCCACTCGTGGTGCTGAGGCTAACTATAAGTTTGAAGAGCCTGAGGTGATCAAGCTACCAATCAGCTTCAGAAGCATCGGCAATGATGGAGATGGCACAACCGGAATTAATGTTCAATCTTCAAAGTTCAATGTTCAATCAGATAACGCTTACTACACCCTCCAAGGACAGCGTGTCATGAAACCAGGCAAGGGCCTTTACATCAAGAACGGCAAAATCGTTTTCGTCAAAAATAGATGATGGAATTGTTGTCTGAAATACATCAATTAAAAAATCTTAATATATTCCCGAAATGTTTGCTCATTTCGGGAATATTCTGTATTTTTGTGTTTGATTTATGACCTTTTATTCAATTCAATCAATAACTAATATTTTCAGCTTATGAAGAAAATTTTACTAATGTGTGTCTCCTTGCTATTCTCAATAGCGGGATTCAGTGAAAACATCCAGTTCGTGGATCAAACTGCGAAGAACATTTGTGTCCAGAAATGGGATGCTAATGGTGACGGCGAGCTGAGCCTGGAAGAGGCTGCCGCCGTGACGGACATAGGATCAGTATTTACAGCTCAAAAAGATCTTCGCTCTTTTAGCGAATTCCAGTACTTTACGGGAGTTACTGCCATTCCTGCATATGCTTTTCAAGGATGTTATTACCTGTCGTCTATAATAGTCCCTGAAAATGTCTCAACCATTAGCGATAGAGCATTTGAGTGGTGTGAAAGACTTGTTTCAATCAATATCCCTGCTAAGGTAACTTCTTTGGGAAATCGACTGTTTAACGGGTGTTATTCTATTGCATTCATCACTAGTGGTATGGAAAACCCAACAGCATCTGATGATACATTTCTTGGTCTTTCGGCATCTTCAGTTAAATTGTTTGTTCCTGTTGGGAGCAAATCAAAATATAAAAACGCTTATGGATGGTCTTCATTCATTAGTATTAATATTATAGAAGGCAACCCTACAGTGACAAAGTCTGGCGATCTGTATTATCTCTATGAAACTACAGCCAAAACTGTTTCTGTAATCGGCGGAAACTATAGCAGTATGAATAGCATTACTATTCCAGAATCGATAACCATTGACAATGAGCAGTATGCTGTTACTACAATTGGTCGAGGTGCCTTTTATGGATGTTATGACACAGAAGTTATTTCTATACCCAATTGTGTCACAACGATAGAGGAATATGCTTTCTATAATGCTGGTATCAAATCCCTGACATTGCCTTCCTCGCTGAAGACAATTGCTAATTTATCCTTCAATTATTGCTACAATTTAACTAACGTCTCAATTCCTGAAGGCGTTTTGTCAATAGGTTATCAGGCCTTTGCTAATTGTGATAAACTTCAGAAGTTAGAATTACCTGCCTCGTTGACTGGCATAGCTAATGAAGTGGTTGACCGTTGCTATTCTTTGGTTGCTGTGATATCACATAGTGATAATCCTTGTTCAATTGGAGAAAGTGCTTTTGGGCATTATGTATGGGATGATAATTCACAGACAGGATCGTACGAACCTTCTAGTGCCGCTTTGTATATTCCTTCAGGCAGTAAGGATAAGTATGAAGCAATCAAAGGATGGACAATGTTCAAGGCCATTGAAGAAGGTGACGTGAAAGAAGCAACTGTTGATGGACTCAAATATACATATTTTAGTTTTGGTCAGGCAGCTGTTATTCCTGGTGACTATCAAAACCTGAAATCTGTAACTGTGCCTGGTACTGTTACCATCAATAACAGTCAATATCAGGTGACCGCCATTGGTTCGGGTGCCTTCAATGGCTGTTATAACATAAGGACTGTAAATCTGCCAGAGGGTATTACCGAAATAGGAAACAGTGCATTTTGTAATGTATATTTCACAGAAATCAATCTTCCCAGTACGTTGAAATCAATAGGAAATGATGCTTTCAATTACTGCAATGATTTGGTATCCATCTCTATTCCAGAGGGCGTCACTTCTTTAGGTGACTATGTATTCAGGAGCTGTCAGAATCTTCAGAAGATTGAGCTGCCCAATTCATTGACAAAGATAGGAGAGCGCATCGTTCAGAATTGTAACTCATTGATTTCAGTTGTATCACATATTGAGAAACCGTTCTATATACGGGATAATATGTTTACAAAAGGATCTAATTGGGTGGATGGTCAGTATGTCTATATACCAAACGATGCGACATTGTATGTGCCAGTAGGAACCAAGGCTTTATATGAGGCTATTAAAGGTTGGACGTTCTTCAAGGCTATTGAGGAAGGCGAAATCAAAGAGACTAAGATCGGCGACCTTTATTATACCTATTCCACTGGTTCAAAAACTGCGACAGTGATTAATGGAGATTATAGTCAGATAAATGATTTGACAATCCCCTCTACGATTACTGTAGATAATACAATATGTCATGTGACGGCTATCGCTCCAAAAGCTTTCTATGGTTTAACGAACATCAGATCTGTCAAAATCTCAGACGGAGTGACATCCATTGGGGCAGATGCTTTCTATAATGTCAGAATGGATTGGGTAGAGCTACCAACTACGTTGGAGACCATAGGAGCTCGTGCCTTCTGTTATTGTTACTATTTGTCGTATCTTAACATTCCTGAAGGTGTGACGACTGTAGGTGATTATGCATTTTATAACTGTAACAATCTTCAGACCATCGTTTTGCCCTCTACCTTGAATAGTATCGGAAATCGTGCGTTTGGTAATAATAGCATGTCATTATCCACGGTTATTTCCCGTATCAAGAATCCATTCAAGATCAACGATTATACTTTTGGTTATACTGAGTGGGATGAAGCGACTCAGAAGTCATATCTTAAGCCAAGCCCGGCAGTATTATATGTACCAGATGGAACTTCTGCTGCTTACAAGTCTTTCTCAGGCTGGACGATGTTCAAGACCATAGAGGAAGGTGGCGTAAAGGAAGTTGAAATTGATGGTCTGAGATATAGGTACTTCTCAAGTACTAAAACTGCGGATGTAGTGAGTGGTAACTATTACGAGTTAACGGAAGTGACCGTGCCTGGATCTATCGTCGTTGGTGATGTAACCTATCAGGTGACGGATATTAGCTTGAATGCATTTGGTAATACTCGTAATTTGAAATCCATCACCTTGTCTGAAGGCATCACAAATATTGGTAAAGCCGCCTTCACATATTCTGCCATTACTTCTATTACCTTACCGAGTTCACTGCGGTTAATCGATGCGAATGCTTTCCAGGATTGTAACCAACTGTCTTCTATTGATATTCCTGAGGGTGTTACAACTATAGGCGCATCCGTTTTTTATGGCTGCAGTAATCTTTCGAAAATCGTTTTACCAAATACGCTGACCAGTATTGGTAATAATGTTTTAGGATATAATAGCTCAGTGACAGCTGTCGTTTCTCATATCAAGGAGCCGTTTGCCATTCCGAATAATGTGTTCGGGGTATCTCAGTGGGATGAAGAAAGTCAGAAATCGGTCTATAATCCATGTAATGCTACGCTTTATGTGCCAGAAGGCACAAAAGCTCTATACGAGCAAATTGAGGGTTGGACAAAGTTCAAGGAGATTAAGGAAGGTGAAGTGATGGAAGCTGTGGTAGATGGTATCAAGTATTCATATCAGCCATCTTCAAATAAGGCTACCGTCATTCGTGGTGATTATGAAAATCTGGAGAGTGTAACTATTCCGGGAACTGTTAAGATCGGTGATGCGACCTATCAGGTAGCAGAAATCGCTGTGCGTGCGTTCTCTGAGCTTGAGAATCTGAAGACAGTGACGATAGGCGAGGGTATTACTGCCATCCCGGATAATGCGTTCTCAAATTCTGGTATTACACAGCTGACTCTCCCATCTACATTGAAGTCTATCGGCAATGATGCCTTCTACTATTGTCGTCATTTGACATCTGTCGTAGTTCCTGATGGTGTAGAGACTATTGGTGACTATAGCTTCTCAAGTTGCTTTAAACTCCAAAGTATAGAATTACCTGCAACTTTGAAATCTGTCGGTTCGGGTGTATTTAGTTGGAGTTGTGCCTTGTCTTCGATTGTCGCTCATGGCGCAGAGCCTGCTGAAGCTAGTAAGACTGCATTAGCATGGAGTTATTATGTGAAGGATGAAGAGATCTTCAAGCCATATAGCAACGCTGTACTTTTCGTTCCTTCTGGATCGAAAGATAAGTATAAGGCTGCTACAGGCTGGAGTGTCATGGAGGTGATAGAGGAGAGCACCCCGAAACAGACTGTTGATGGTAATTTGAAGTATCTGTATTCTGAGGATTCCAAGTTTGCAATGGTCATCCGAGATGACTACTCGAAATTGGAGAATATTTCAGTTCCGGCATCTATCACTATTAATGGCGAGCAATATCCCGTTACAGCCATTGGAGGCTACGCTTTCGGTATGGAATATGAAGATAAGGAGACATCTGTTCTGAAGTCTGTCACCTTATCTGAGGGTATTACTTCTTTGGGTGTATGGTCATTTGCTTATGCCACGATCTCAAGTATTAATTTGCCGTCCACATTGAAGACGATCTATGGCGAGGCATTTACCGGCTCTGACTTGACGTCTGTGACTATTCCTGGAAATGTTGAGTTGATTGACAATTATGCATTTACAGGCAACAGCAAACTGACATCGGTGGTTATTTCGGAAGGTGTGAAAGTTTTGAGTTATGGATTATTCTCTTATTGCGATCAACTTCAGACTTTAGAATTGCCTTCCACCTTGATATATTTGGGAGGTGATTTGGTTCGCAATAGCAACAATATGACGAAGGTGATATCTAACATGACTGACCCCATTGAGATTGAGTTGGAGGTGTTTGGTAGTCGACAGACCTGGAATAGCAGTTTGGGAAGGTATGACTTTACGGCTTGTCCAGCGACTTTGTTCGTTCCTAATGGTACTCTGTCGAAATATCAGAGTATCGAAGGTTGGACTCTGTTTAAAAACATGGTTGAGTTAGGTGGAACAGAAGCGATCACCATCGGTAAGAGCGGAAAGGCCTCTTATTGCGGAGATCTGTCACTCGACTTCAGTTACTCAGATGAGGTGAAGGCCTATATTGCAACTGGATTTGACAAGGACGAGGGAACAATCTGGCTTACTCGTGTAAAGGACGTTCCTGCTGGTGTCCCTGTTTTGATCAAGGGCGAGGCCAATCAGACCTATCAGGTGCCTGTAACGGACAGTGAGAACTCATATTATAAGAATATGTTCGTTGGTAACACGACTGGCGAAAAGATTCAGATACCTGAGACAGAGAATGGCTATGTAAACTATTACCTGTCAGGCGATGGCACCTTCAAGAGTGTGAATAAGTCCGCAAACATTGGTAACAACAAATGTTATCTCCAACTTCCTGGCACGTTCGAGCCCGCAGTGGCTGGTGCAACCCAGAAGGTGACAATCAAGGCTTCAGGCAAAGCCTCTTATGCTGCTCCAGTGGATCTTGACTTTACGAACGTAGAGGGTTTGAAAGCCTTCTCGGCCACAGGCTACGATAAGAGCTCAAAGACCATCTGGCTGACTCGTGTGATGAAGGTCCAGAAAGGTGAAGGCTTACTGCTGAAGGGTGATGCGAAGGATTATGAGATTCCTTCTGCCGGTGTTCAGAGCAGCTACATGAATATGTTCGTAGGTAACACGAGTGGCGACAAGATTCAGGTTCAGGAGAAATCAGAAGATGGCAGTCAGACGAATTTCTATCTGAATGGTGACGGTGCGTTCGTCAGTGTGAATGGATATGTGAACATTGGTAACAACAAGTGTTATTTGGAGTTGCCTACATCGATGGTTGCTGTTGCTGCATCTACTCGTGGTGCTGAGGCTAACTATAAGTTTGAAGAGCCTGAGGTGATCAAGCTACCAATCAGCTTCAGAAGCATAGAGAACGATGGAGATGGTACAACTGGAATTAAAGATCATTCTTCAAAGTTCAATGTTCAGTCCGATGCCTATTACACCCTCCAAGGCCAGCGCGTCATGAACCCAGGTAAGGGTCTTTACATCAAGAATGGTAAAAAAGTAATTATCAAATAGGTATATACCTAATTCCTCTCAATTAATCCCGAAATGCTTGGTCGTTTCGGGATTTTTTTGTATCTTTGCAGTAGAAAAGATATAATAGAAGTTATGCCGAGAAAGAATTATGGAATGTGGTATGAGGTTCACCCGACGCCGGTGAAGGGCGAGGACGGGAAGAATCTGGTGTATGTGCGCCCAAAGAGTGGCATGAAGTTGACGATGAGGCAACTGGAGGACCAGTGCGAGCGGTATAATGCCCTACGCTATGGCGAGCTGAGCCGGGCCTTCGAGGCGTTTATCCGAGTGGCTGGCAGGTTTCTGGCCGAGGGCTATCGCATTGAGACACCCATCGGATCGTTTGCCCCCAAGTTGTCGCTGACGAAACAGGTGACTGACCCTGACCAGGTGAAAGACCGCGACGTGCGGCTCGACGGTGTGGAGTATAACCCAGGCAAACTCTGGGATAGAGAAATTGATAAGTGGCTCGACGGATTCCGACGTTACGATAATCCTGATACACAAACCATTATGGCCGACAAGGAGAAACTGGAGCAGATGATGCGAGAGTGCCTGCAGAAATATCATGGCTACATCACTGCCGGCCTGTTTGCCCGCTATACAGGACTGACCCTCTACTCTGCCCGCAAACAGCTGAACGAGTGGACCAAGGGCGACAATCCCAAACTGCTGAAAACATCCAGGGGCAAGGAGCATATCTATACGGAGATATAAATTGGACATTAACAATTTCAGCGTTTGAAACGGCGTACAGGCGCACAGTCGTTTGCGTATAGGCGTACGACCGTTTGGGTATAGGCAAGCGATAGAGAGATACGGTCTTTCTCCCTGTTTCCCTTACTCTCTTCCCCTGCGAGCCTTAATCCTTTCCCCTCCGAAGCTTAGTACAAACGGTTACGGTTACAGCTGTAACCATGTAACCGCCGAGGGTTCGAAATGAGCACAAAATCATTATAACATATTAATTATTAAACATTTATATAATTATCACTGAATTATCTGAGAGGAAAAGGTTACATGGTTACAGCTGTAACCATGTAACCATTGCGATGAAAAAGCCGCAATAATTTGGCCGTTCGCACACTTTTTAGTATCTTTGCACGTTGAAACTGAAAATGCTAACAATAAATATGACTACAGCAGACATCAAGAAGATTATTGACGACGAACGCGCTGAGCAGCTGACTGCCCGCCTGTGCCGTCACTGGGAGGTGGCCACAGCCCGACTCGAGGCCTTGGTACAGGATATGGAGGATGATATGGACACCTGCATCGAGGCAGAGACCTATGCTGCCGTGATGCGAATGCAGAGCAGTGTGATGGCGCTGATGGAGCTGAACAAGATACCCACAGCATTCCTGTTCTCCGAGTATCTCGACCGTGTTGCACAAACCGTCTCGAACGCCAGCATCCGTCAGGCGGTGATGACATTGGCACAACGACTGCTCAATGGGCAGCCATCCAAGTCGCAGGAGTCCTTCTTCGACCTCGTGACTCAGATGTTTGCCAAACATTTGGAACTGCCCAAGGAGGAGCAGGAGGCCATTGCACAGAAGGTATCGCCCCTACAGCATATCTTCGCTGTCTGCGCACAATATCTGAACCCTGACGACCTGATGATGGTGGCCTCGATCATTCAGACCCTGAACACGGAAGGCAACCATCCGGAGGAGGTGACTGACCATCTGAAAGACATGCGCCAGGCGATGGACGGCCTCGCAGTCAAGATGGGCGAGAGCCTGCAGATGATGCTGATATGGCTGGTGATGCTGATGCTGTTGCCAGGACTGATGATCAGGATGATGCAACAGAGCAGGACAAACAGCCAGGCGATGGCCCAGTTATTTAATAAGGTACTCCTACGCGTGCGTAAGAGCAATGAGTGGGATCTGTATTGGGATGACCATCGCAAGACCCTACGCGTGGTGAACGACAGCCTTTCGTGGAACGACATCATGAAGGTTGAACGCAGCAGGGAGCGCGAGGAGTTGGGCAAGGTGCCAGGGGGATTGTTTGCCAAGTGGACCACTGACCGCGAGACCTTTTTTGAGGAGTTCCTCGATGCCCGTCTCAGCGATGACGAGATTCGCAGCTTTATCTTCCATCTGGCCGCCCTCTCAGAGATTGCCCGCGAACTGGATCCTGCAACGAAATACGGCGAGGAGCAATTGGTGAACAACGATCTGCAGCGCGTGGGCGAGGCTGTCATGGAGGCAGCCCATCAGCTCGACAAACTGGTATCGGAGGCTTGGTTCCCACACTATGAAGCGATGTGGCAGGAGCTGATTCAGAATGAAACCATCTTCGCCCATCTGAAAGTGACACGCAAGAGTCAACACAATAACCTGTTCACTGCACGTTTCTTCTGTCATTTGGTGGGAGAAATGAAAAAAAGTGCAATCTTCGGCACCCATTCCGACCATGATCTTGCCGAAAAACTCACAGATCCATATCATGTAGATACCTATCGAAAGAATATTCAGGAAGGAATGGGCAAAGAAACAGGAAAATTGATACAGATTTTTAGATCTATCTATCTAAAATACAACGACTTAGCACATCATAACAGCAGTTGCACCAAAAAGGGGAAATAATCCCACTTTTAAGGTGCAATTCCCCTTGCGAAATTTGCAGCCGTAATCAATCGAAAGGAAAGATTATGGTACAAATGAGCAATTCATTTAGCGGCAAGCCTCGCCAGGCGAGCATGGCTGCTTACCGTCAACTGCTGGCGGAGAATCACGTAGAGAACATCCTCACAGACGTGAAGCAGAACAAGAATTTGGATCGCAAGAAGGAATTGCCCGTGTGGCTCCCACTTGCACAGTCATTTAACAATGGTACGCGCAAGGCTGAAGATGCTGTGCCTTCAGGACTCTTCTTCCTCGACATTGACGAGAAGGGCTTGACGGAGCAGCTTTGGCAGAAGGTACAGGATGAGAACCTCATTGAGGCATTCCGCATCGTGTACTTTGCTGAGAGTGCTGGAGGGGGAACCCACATCTGGGCTTGGCGCACACCTGGTCTCTCTATCGAGGAGGACATCCAGAAGCTGGCGAGTCGACTGGGTGTCAGTTACGACTCGCATGTAACGGATTTGGCCCGCTGCTGTTTCATGGTCAGCGAGCAGTATGTGAAGCTGTTGGATCCTATCGTCTTCGAGCCTCTCACGGAGGAGCAGAAGAAGCTGTACACGAGTGATGATTTCAGTCGAATTCTTTGCAAGCAAACCTCTTGCCCCTCACCTCTAAATTACAAGGGCATTGCTTACGAGAAGATTGTGCAGACATTGCTCTGGAAGTTGGGTTATGGCGATGCGCCTGCCGAGGGTGAGCGTAATATGGCTCTCTACACAATGAGCCGTTATCTGCGATTCATCTGCGACTTCGACGAGCAGAAGCTCTTTGCCATCCTACCTCATTGGGGATTGTCGGATCATGAGGTAATGAGCACCATCAAGAGTGCCGTAGGCAGTACTCGTCCTGCTGGGATTCCTTCGCAAATGAATGAAGTGCTTTCGATGCTGGGCGCAGCCACTGAGGCTGGTTCAGAAACAGCTGATGACTCTCTTGTCGTCCCTGTAGAGAAAGAGTTGCCTGGTATCCTTCAGGACTTGTCCGATCACGCTCCAGAGGAGTTCAAGGAGGCTACGCTGATAGCGGCCATGCCTATGCTGGGCACGCTGGCCACAGGCATCCGAGCCAAGTATCGCGACGGTAAGGTGAACTCACCCAGCTTCATCGTGGATATCGAGGCACCTCAGGCCACAGGTAAGTCGTTCGTCGACAATGAGTTCGAGCTGCTGATGGATCCCATCATCAAGCAGGACGAGGTGGAATGGCAGAAGGAGATTGCCTACTCGCTGGCCAAGAAGGACGGTCAGGAGGTGGAGAATCCCTGTGCGGCTATCCGCATCCTCGAACCCAACATCGGCGTGTCGGCTTTCCTCGAGCGAGCGCTCTATGCCAAGGGCAAGCATCTCTTCACGTATGCCCCTGAGATTGAGACCGTTCTGAAGAACAACAAGGGTGGTGCGTGGACAGAGAAGAACGACCTCTTCCGACTGGCCTACGACAACAAGCCTTGGGGTCAGCATCGCATCTCGAAGGACTCGTTCTCAGGCAAGGTCACCCTCTATTACAATATGGTGATGTGTGGCACACCCAACAAGTGCCGAGCCTTCTTTGCTGATGCGGAGAGTGGTCTCGTGAGCCGAGTGACGCCTGTCATCCTGCCTGATATGGTGGGTGCGAAGATGCCTCATTTCAAGGTGTGGACCAAGGAAGATGAGGAGAAGGTGAAGCGTCAGTGCCTCTGCCTGATGGACGAGGAGGGCGAGGTGGATCTGCCTCTTATCAACAAGGCCATCGAGGAATGGGACGAGGGCAAGCGCCAGGAGTATCTGCAGACGTTGCGCTACTCGCTCGATGTGTTGCGTCGTCGAGCTGCCCTCAATGGTTTCCGAGCTGGCATCATCGCCTATCTGCTCGAAGGCCGTCAGGAGACGGAGCGCGCCATCAAGTTTGCCCTCTGGTATGCTGAGCGTTGTCTCCACTACCAGTTGCTGATCTATGGTGACAAGATCGACGCCCTGCACAACGGCACGCTGAGTACTCAGGCCTCAAAGGGTAACATCCGCTATCTGGATGCACTGCCCAAGGAGTTCACGAAAGAAGACTTGGTGAACCTCCGCCTGGCCAATGGCGAGTCGCCTGTAGTGAAGACCATCATCTGCCGCTGGGTAAAAGAGAGCCTCATCGTAAAGATCGACACCAACCTCTGGCGGAAGTGCTCGACTATAGGGTCAGCGCATAGTGAACCCAGATAAGGACCTCTACATCAAGAATGGTAAAAAGGTTGTATTTAATTGATTAGTAGTCAAAAATACACCAATTAAAAATGGTTAAAAGTTTCCCAGATTTATGCACAGATCTGGGAACTTTCCGTATATTTGTAGGCGAAATTGGGATGAAAATAGATTCTCTATTAATCAAAAAACTTAAATAATAACTTAATATTAACATAAAATTCAAACAACATGAAGAAATTTCTACTATCGTTTTTTGCCCTGCTATCCATAGTGATTTCAGCGCAGGCCCAGACTTATTTTGAAGTCGGTGGGCTCCGGTATCGTGTTTGGCAAGATCCATGGGAGGAAAATCCCGGCCAAGTGTATGTTGCCAAAAGCTCGGATGAAATGGCTGAATATTCTGGCGACATCGTCATCCCACCCACAGTCACATATACTAAAACTTATAATGTGATTGGTATTGAATCACAGGCGTTCAAGGACTGTTCTGGGATTACGTCGGTCATCATTGGAGATAACGTGACAGATATTCAAGACAGAGCCTTCTCTGGTTGCGATAAACTTGCTTCTCTCACCATCGGCACTGGCGTAACAAATATCAGTTGGGAAGTATTTAAGGGTTGCGAAAGCCTAACTACCGTTACTATCCCCAATAGTGTGACAAGCATGAGTAGTGGTGTTTTCACTGGGTGTAGTAAGCTTACCGATGTTGCATTAAGTGACAAACTGGAAACCATTGAATGGGGCGTGTTCCAAAACTGTACTAGCCTTATGTCCATCACCATTCCCAATAAAGTGACAACAATTGGTGGAAGTGTTTTCTCTGGTTGTAGTGAACTTACAGAAGTAACATTTGGGGAGAAACTGAAAACCATTGATAACAGTGCTTTCTCTAATTGTACCAGCCTGACATCAATCACCATTCCCGAGGGTGTGACAGCAATCGGTGGCAATGCTTTCTCTGGCTGTACAGGTCTTAAATCCATTACTATTCCCAGTACCGTGACAAAAATTGGTGGTGATGATACTTGGGATGGAAGTACCTTTTATAATTGCACCAGCCTTACTTCCATTACTCTTCCCAGTAGTGTGAAAATAATCAAGAATAGTACCTTCAATAATTGCACCAGCCTTACGTCTATCACCCTTCCCGATGGCGTGACAGAGATAGGTGAAAGTGCCTTTTATAATTGCAAAAGCCTTGCCTCTATCACCATTCCTGCTGGTGTGAAAAAAATCGGTGGCAGTGCTTTCTCACAGTGCGCCAAACTTACGTCTATCACCATTCCAGATATCGTGACGAAAATCGAAGATAATACTTTCTCTAATTGCACTAGTCTTGCTTCTATCACCATTCCCGATGGCGTAACAGAGATTGGTGAAAGTGCATTTAATGGTTGTACCAACCTTACGTCGATCACTATCCCCAATAGTGTGAAAACAATCGGTAGCTGGACTTTCGCAAATTGTAGTAAGCTTACCAATGTTACATTAAGTGACCAACTGACAACTCTTGAAGGTTCTCTCTTCGAAGGTTGCACAAACCTTACGTCTGTCACTATCCCTGATGGTGTGACAAGCTTCGGTAGAAGTGTTTTCTGGAACTGTTCCAACCTTGAGTCCATCACCATTCCCAGTGGCGTGACAACGTTTGGAGAATCTGTATTCGAGGGTTGTAATAGTTTAAAACTTGTAATATCTAAAATATTGGTGCCTTTTGAAGTTAATGTTTTTAATAATAGCAGGGAATCTACACTTGTAGTTCCCAAAGACACTCGCTCTGTCTATAAAAACACAGAAGGGTGGAAGAACTTTGCTGTTATTTTCGAAGAAGGTGAGGCTAATTACGCTTTAGAGCAGACTAAAGAAGGAGTAAAGTACTCGCTGAGATTAGCAGAGGATAACAGTGTCTATTATGCGGTGATGGGATATTCTGAAGCACTGAAACCAGAGACAGTTATTTTATCCGAGTTGGAAGATTGCCCTGTGAAAGCCATTGCAGAAAATGCTTTCAATGGTTGCTCCAGCCTTGCGTCCATCACTATTCCCAATAGTGTGACAAGTATAGGGGAAGGCGCTTTCTGGGGATGCTCCAACTTAAAGATGGTCAAATCTGAAATTGTAACGCCTTTTAAAGTGAATGCCTTTGACTGGTATAACAACAACAATAAAGTCGTACTTGTTGTTCCTCAGGGATCACGAACTGCTTATAAGGACCTAAGTGGGTGGGGGTCTTACTATATTTACGAAGAGGGTGAACCTATTTACGACGTGGCAGAGAGCAAGACTGATGAACAAGGACTAAAATACGAACTGAGACAGTCAGATGACATCGGTTCTTATTATGCGGTGACGGGACGTACCGAAGACATGAAAGCGGATATTGTTATTCCTGCCGACATAAATGGTTGTCCGGTGATGGGCATTGAATGGAGCGCATTCAATGAGTGTAAGAGCCTTAAGTCCATTACCTTCTTTAATGACATTATGATGTCCAACAATAGTGTTTTTTACGGATGCAGCAACTTGGATGACGTGTATGTATATGTATGGGATAATGTAGAGTTCTGCAATAATCATATTCTCGGAGGATTGCAAAATCCCATTGGATATTCTGAAAACGGTAATTATGCAGAAAAAAAATTCGACCTTCATCTTTTAGACAGAGATGGTAATGAAATCACTGATTTCGTTGTTCCTGAAGGTGTAACATCAATTGGAGATGGAGCCTTTAAGGGTTATTTGAACCTTTATACTATCACCATCCCTAATAGTGTGACAACTATCGGTAATAATGCGTTCTCTGGCTGTAAAAATCTTACCTCTATAAAGATGGGCAAGAATGTTACAAGTATTGGAGATTATGCCTTCTATAATTGCACCAGCCTGAGTTCTATTACACTGCCCAAGAAACTGGAAAGCATAGGCAATTTTGCTTTTAGTGGTGATGATATTTATAATTGGTCTGGGGATAGATATCTCCCCATTGTCCCAATTACTTCCATCACCATTCCTGGCAGAGTAAAGACTATTGGAAATGGAGCTTTCCGTGCTTGTCGTGACCTTACATTGGTTAGTATTGAAAACGTTGAAGAAGATGAGGAAGGCGGTTTGACCAGTATTGGAGATCAAGCTTTCTGGGGTTGTGCTTTTACCTCTATCTCTCTTCCCAACAGCGTGACAAGCATTGGAAGTGGAGCCTTTGCGGAAAACTCAAAACTTGAAACAGCCATCTTGGGTGATGCAGTTACAGAGATTAAGGATGAAGCTTTCCGTGAATGTGGTGCACTCACCTCTGTCACCATCCCTGATGGAGTGACCAGTATAGGTAAGCAGGCTTTTCGTGGTTGTTGGAAGCTCGAATCTGTCAGAATGCCTAAATCTCTGGCCTCGATGGGTGAAAACGCATTTGATAATTGCCCCATTAAATCCATCGATCTCCCAGACGCGTTTACCGCTATCCCTGCTAATCTTTTCCAGAACAATGACTTGGAGTATATCAAGCTGGGCAATGGTGTGAAGAGCATCGGTAAGAATGCCTTTGGCAGCAAGCTGGAGGGCGAAGAAACGATGGTTGTAGTAGAGATTGGAACCTCCACTCCTCCGACGATTGCTAACGATGCATTCCCGAATGTGGATCTGAGCACCATCAACGTGATAGTTCCCGATGCAACCGCTGAAGCTGCCTATAAAAAGGCTTCCGTTTGGAAGGAGATGACGTTCGCTAATCTGGAGACCAATGTTGAGGTGACGGTTGACACGCCAGGCGAAATGAGCTATGAACTGATTACTGAGTGTAATGTTACGCCAGCCAAAGTGGTAGGCCTGAAAGTGAAGGGCACCATTAATGCTGCCGATTTCACTCAGATGCGTTCGAACATGAAGTCGCTGCTCCGCCTTGACCTCTCCGAGTGTGACATCACGGAGATTCCCGACGGTGCCATGACAGGCAAGTCTCAGCTGCAGGAACTTATCCTGCCTACCAAGCTACAGACTATCGGCAAGAAGGCCTTCCAGGGCTGTACCTATCTTACAGACAAGTTGGAAATTCCGTCAAGCGTCACCTCCATCGGTGATAATGCCTTTGAGGGAACTTACTACACATCGGTCACTCTGCCCAACAGGCTTAAGACCATTGGTGCCCGTGCCTTCTACAACCTGCCCCTCAAGCAGAAGCTGATCATTCCTGACGCCCTGACCAGCATCGGTGACTTTGCATTCGCAGACACACAGGTATCAGGCCATGCCGAGTTCCCTGAAGGCACCACCTATATTGGATCTGGAGCGTTCAGGAACACGCTGATCGATCCTGTTTCTCTCCCCGACAATCCCAATGGCATCACGTCAATCAGCTGGGGACTGTTCCAGGGGTGTACCAGCTTTGACTACATCTATATCCCCAGAAATATCACTGAGATATTCGGCTATGCCTTTGACGGTTGCACTGGACTGAATACCGTTCGTATGTCACCCAATCTGACCGCCATTGGTGAATACGCCTTCCAGAATACCTCGTTGGATTATCTGAAGGTGCCCGAGAAGGTGGAAGTTATTGGAAATGGTGCTCTCAAGAACTGCAAGAACCTCGTATCGCTGAGTCTGCCTGCCAACCTGAAGACGATTGGAGGTGAAGCCTTGAGAGGTTGTTCCGCACTGCGCAACTTGAGTGTGGAGGCTGTTGAGCCGCCAACCGTCGAGAGAAGCTCAATGATAGGTGTCAACACAGACTTGTGTCTTATCTCCATACCTACCCAGTCCCACAAGTCGTATATACTATCCGAATACTGGGGACAGTTCGTTCAGATGCGTAACGACATTGCCATTGAGACTGAGGGTAACGGTGAGATTGCTTTCGAAAATGTAGTAGAGGGCGAAGAGGAAGAAGCGCTGACGAGGACTCGTGGCATGATCGCTGCCGCACGTTCCAAGACCCGTGCCTCATCAGATGAAGATGACGAGCTGAACCTGACCTATGCCAACAACGGTTCGTCAATCTATGTTCCTAAGCAAGGAAAGGTTCGCTTCATCATCAGAGCTGCTGAGGCTGAAGTTATTCAGTCGGCTACTCTTGATGGCGTGGACATTACGTCTCTCATCGACGAAGACGGTATCTTCACGACTACAGCAGACAAACAGAGTGCTAAATTGGTTGTAAAATTCTCTGGCACAGCACAGACGGATCAACCTACTGAGCTTATCACCATCGGTAAGAGTGGCAAGGCTTCTTATTGTGGCGACAAGTCGTTAGACTTCAGCTTCTCTGAAGAGGTGAAGGCTTATATTGCCACGGGCTTTGATGAGTCAGAGGGAACTATTTGGCTGACTCGTGTAAAGGATGTGCCTGCTGGCACACCAGTAATGATCAAGGGCGTAGCTGAGAAGACCTACAATGTTCCTGTGACAAACAGCCAGAACTCTTATTATAAGAATATGTTCAAGGGTAACACGAGTGGTGATAAGATTCAGGTTCCTGAGACAGAGAATGGCTATGTAAACTACTATCTCTCTGGCGATGGAACGTTCAAGAGCGTGAAGAACTACGCCAACATCGGTAATAACAAGAGTTATCTGCAGCTGCCTGGTACATTCAAACCTGCAGAGGTTGGTGGAAACCAGGCTGTGACGATCAAGTCTGTGGGTAAGACTTCTTATGCAGCTCCTGTAGACCTTGACTTCACGAACGTACAGGGCTTGAAGGCCTTCACGGCTACAGGTTATGACAAGAGTACGAAGACCATCTGGCTGACCCGTGTGATGAAGGTCCAGAAGGGTGAGGGCGTCTTGCTGAAGGGTGATGAAGGTGATTATCAGATTCCTTCTGCCGCTGTTCAGAGCAGTTACATGAATATGTTCGTTGGTAACACGAGTGGTGACAAGATTCAGGTTCAGGAGACATCTGCTGATGGCAGTATGACGAACTTCTATCTGAAGGGTGACGGTACATTCGTCAGTGTGAACGGTTACGTGAACCTTGGTAACAACAAGTGTTATCTGGAGTTGCCTACCTCGATGGTTTCTGTTGCCTCTACTCGTGGTACAGAGAAGAGCTACAAGTTTGAAGAGCCTGAGGTGATCAAACTGCCAATCAGCTTCAGAAGTATCGACAATGATGGTGATGGTACAACCGCTATTCACGAGACGATGCAGTCGTTGAAAGAGGATGGTGTCTACTACACTCTCCAGGGTCAGCGCGTAGAGAAGCCAGGCAAGGGTATCTACATCAAGAATGGCAAAAAAGTTGTCATTCGTTAGTCCTTGAGGGATTTGAGTTTGAAAGGGGTGGTTGAAAAAACCATCCCTTTTTATTATGTTTGTTCGATTATTTGTTGTTTTTTTCTTTTTTTTAAAATAAAATAAGTAAATTTGCACCGAAAAAAACAGAAGGATTTGAACGCGTCATTCCTATGTCGCTGAATGACAGTGCATTATGGCGTTAAAACGCTTCATTGGATTATCTTGGCCACTCTATATCATATAGGGTGACCCCCTTTATTTGTCTTTAAAATTTGATTACTATAGGATTATGAAGAAGTTTAGTTCTCAATTATTGACATTGTGTGTCATTGCCCTGATGACATCATGTGGTTCCTCGAAGGAGATTGCTTATTTGGGTAATTCCTCATCAGAACAATTGGCAGATACGGGATATCTCTATGACGCTCGTATTTTGCCGAAAGACGAGTTGACAATTACCGTTAATACAACCACTCCATCTGCAGCAGCTCCATTTAACATGAGGATTCCTGCACCACTTGATGAAGAACGCAAAACTCTTACTGCCCAGTATAATTTGCAGACATATCTGGTTGACAATGACGGAACGATCAACTTCCCTATAGTAGGAACAATCAAAGTAGGAGGTTTGACAAAGAAGGAGTGTGAAGAGTTGATATTGGAAAAGATACAGCCCTATTTGGAAGCGTCAGAACGCCCGATCGTGACGGTCAGACAGGCAGGCTTCTCTGTGACTGTCATCGGCGAAGTAACGTTGCCGGGTAACTATCGTGTTACCAATGAAAAGATCAATGTCTTTGAAGCTTTAGGCAGAGCGGGTGATATGACCATCTATGGCGTACGTAGTCATGTAAAGCTGATTCGTGAAGATATCAATGGCAGAAAGAATATTTATACGCTGAACCTGAATGATGCCAATATCGTTAATTCTCCTTATTATAATCTGCAGCAGAATGATATTATCTATGTTGAGCCTAACAAAGCGAAGGCACAAAACTCTGATATAAGCAATATGACGACTTTATGGTTCTCTGCAACAAGTATTCTTTTGTCTGTAGCAACATTGCTTGTCAATATTTTGAAATAAGAAGATTTGGTTTTGAACTAAATGATGAATAGAATGAATAAAATGAGAATAACTCCGTCGGATACGCGTAAAAGTAAAAAGCGCACAATCTTCGACATCCATTATCTTTGGTATTTATTCATCCACAATAAGAGATGGTTTGTCCTATCGTTTATCCTGTGTTTATGTTGTGCTGCTGCTTACATTTACTTTGTTCATCCAGCATATAGTGTGACGGGGAAATTGCTGATTACTGAGAAAAGAAGCAGCTCCGCAGTCTCAAATGCAAGTTTGTTACTACAGAATCAGTTACCTTTTAACTTGGGAAGTAGTCTGGGAGGCTCCATTGGCGTGGAAAATGAAAAAGAAATACTTCGGTCAAGGTTGCTATCTCGTAAAGTGGTCAAGCGACTTGGACTCTATACGGAATATCGACACTATTATGGTATGAAAGGACGCCTTCTATACAAAGGCTCTCCTGTTAATGTGTTGGTTAATGAGGATGTACTGGATATGATTGATAATAGTCTGCCAATGACCCGTTATCAGATAGATTTATCCATTTATAAGAATGCTGAAGGCTATCGAGTAGAAGGCAAATTGAAGGAAAACAAGAAGAAAATAATCATACCTGAACAGACATTTAAAACATTACCAGCTACAATTCAAACGGAGATAGGCAGGTTGGCCCTGACAGAGAATAAGACTCTGACATCCAAACAGGCTAAACGTTTCAATGATGACTATAGATTGGATGTCCGTATTGTACCACCATTGATTGCTGCCAACAAATTCTCCAACAGACTATCATTCAATTCAGCTGCAAAGAAAGCCACCAATACGGTCAACTTGAATATGAATGATGAAAGCATCTTGAGAGGTATTGACTATATCAACACATTGGCAGAGGAGTATAACGACTTATCAACTGAAGAAAAGCATAAGGAAGTCAGGAAATATGATGAGTTTGTAAGGACACGCCTAAAGAATATAGATGTGGAATTGGGACTTACTGATGAGAATTGGGCAAGTTATAAGCAACAAAATAAGGTAACAGAGCCGAAGGTGGATGCGGAAGAGGTCATCATGAAAAAAAGTGAATACGAGGCCCAATTGGTAGGATTAGGTATTCAGTTGCAACTACTTGAATACTTGAAAGAATATGTAGATGATCCCTCTAACATTTATGAAATCATCCCTGTTAATATGGGGTTATTCGCTCGGAATACTGTATCAGCCTCGTCCAATGGGATAGACAACTTACCTACCGTGAGTACCGGAGATGCCGTAAACGTTATCGGACGTCATAATGCTCTGGTGGATGAGAGAAATCAGTTGCTGAAGAGCTCTACCGAAAAATCTCCGCAAGTACAAAAACTGACGGTCTTATTAGAAGAGCTACATCCCGTCATCCAAAAAGCTCTTGGTCGTGATATTCGCTCACTAGAATTACGTCGAAATGGTTTGGAACGGGAATTTAACAAATATCTGAGTCGTGTTAGTGATGCTCCTCAACAAGAACGTGTACTTACTGATATCGGCCGTCAGCGTAAGGTTCAAGAGGGTGTTTATATAACATTGCTCCAGAAACGTGAGGAAAATGCGATGGAGTTAATGAATTCTGTTGATAAGGGGCGTTTAATCGATGTCACACAATATAACAAGAAAGCCAAACCCATTATATGGCTGGTGGTGTTGATTACTTTATTTATTAGTATAGTCATTCCTTTTGCATTTCTTTTCCTGACTCGTCTTTTCAGAAAGAGAATAAGTGAATATGATGATATGGACTCGCTGGCAAGGTTCCCGATGTTAGGAATGATTTCTCAGGATCATGAGAAAGTGTCTTCTTTCTGTATGATCAGGAACAGTTTACTACATCAGATGACAGAAGACCAGAAAGTGATTATGGTAACCTCATTCGGAGAAGGGGAGGGAAAGACTCATGTATCCTCGGGAGTAGCTGATTCGCTTTGTGAAATGGGCAAAAAGGTCATTATATGTGATTTAGACCTTTATCATCCTTCACTAGGCAAGGCACAAAAGGGATGGTGTGACCTGGTACTCAACAATTGTGTGTCTTTGGAGGAGGTGAAAAGTATTATCCAGGCTTCTGCAACAGATAGCAACGTCGATATCCTGCCTGCAGGCGAATTCCGTGCTGCTGCTCCAGGGAATCTGATTGCACACGATCATCTTAAGTCTATCCTGGCCATTCTCAGAGATATTTATGATTATGTATTATTGGATACTTCTGCCGTGGGATCGCATGGCGATGCACTGGTTGATGGATTGGCAGATGTAAGTTGTATTGTCTGTCGTTCCTGTCAGGTAAAGAAGTCAGAGGTGGAATATATGAACCAGTTGGGCGAGACGAAACGCCTTCCAGATCCGATGTTTATCTATAATGGTGTAAGGGCGGAGTAACCATCATTTAGAATGAAGAGGCTATAATGAGTGGGAGTATGGAGCGGAATAGTAATGTCGAGTTCTTAAGGTTCTTTTTGATGTTCCTTATCTGCTACTGGCACATGTTCGTTCATGGATATGAGCTGAATCTTATGGGCAGTTCCTCTTCCGCTTCAATTGCTAATCTGCTCCAGATGTCATTGTCAGACTATGCTGTCGACGCTTTTATGCTGATTTCTGGTTATTATTCTATCAGGTTTTCAATCGATAAGATTATCAGACTGTCGTTACAAGCATATCTGGTCTCTGCCGTCATTTTGATAATCGGACTTTTTTATTCGTCCGTTCTGATTACTCCCACCTACCTTTTACAGCATCCATTTCCTGTTTCTACGAAAATATGGTGGTTCCTGACGGAGTATGTGATCATCATGATATTGAGTCCTTTAATTAATAATGGTATACAGAGTATTGGCAAATCATTATTCACCAAACTTCTTTTATTGTTGCTCTTCGTCGATTGTATAGGCTATATGGTGATAGCTCAGGGAGGTAATCATCTGTTAAATATGCTTGTGTTGTATTTGATAGGAAGATATATGTGTCTGTATATCAAATGTCCTTCCTTCTATCAATCTATAGCTGGATTTATACTGGTTACAGCCGTCTTATTCGCTATATTGGTTGTTCTGAAGAATTACCATCAGGAAAAGGTAGGGTGGTTTTTGATGAGTAATAATTCAATATTTGTCATTTTGCAGGCTATATTTATATTATGGGTATTCTTGTCGATGCCACCAAAGACTAATTTGTTCTGGAATTCAGTTGGGAAACATTGTTTTGCCATATATCTGGTGACAGAGGGCATTGGTATGAGCCTGTATAGGCAGTGGGCGAAGATCAATGATGAATCGTGGCTGATGGTTATTATGGTGATAGCTTGTACATGTATAATATGTATAATATTCGACTATGTTCAGTCGGCGTTGAATAGTTATTTAAGGAAACATGTTGTCAATCTGTATCACCTCTTATAATCGGGTGAAGGAGTTAGAGAGGTGTTTGAAGTCTATCGACTCCAAGCTGGCAGATGAAATAGAGGTTGTTGTCAGCGAGGACTGTTCTCCTCTGAGAGAGCAGATAAAGGAAGTCGTCAGGGAATATGCTGAGCATTCCCCATACCATGTTGTGTTCAATTCAAATGAACATAATCTGGGTTATGATAGGAACTTGAAACGGTTGTCAGAGTTGGCAACAGGTCAGTATATTATGTATCTGAGTGATGACGATTGCCTATTCCCGGGTAAGTTGGATGGATTTATTCAGTGTTTGAAGGATCATTCACCAGCAATGGCTTATGCTCCGTTCTGGTACGGTTATCAGGAGAAGAAACGAGCACATCGGCATTATGCCTTTGCCCATGAAATAGCAAAAGGAATTGAGTCGGCCCGCACTCGTGTCTATGATGCTATTTTATTTTCCGGTCTTACCTTCTTGCGTGAACTGATTGTCCCAATTGATGCAGAACGGTTTAAGAATCTAAACTATTTTCAGGTTTATCTGTTCTTATCAGTGATCTATCAATATGGCGGCTATTATCACGATGCCATCATGATTGATAGTGTGTCTGATGGTGAAAATGCATATGGACAGGTTGAATCATCCGGTAAAAAGAATGACCAGCTCGCAGATCGTGAATCGGTATTCTCAAATCTTGAGTTTAACAAGGGCCTTTTTAAAGTGATTCAGATGTTTGATGCGGAGTATGGTACTGATGTGTTTGACCATTTCTGCGAGGAATATTCCCTTCGCTCGTTCGGTGGATTCTGTAGGGCAAGGAAGCAAGGTCTAAAAGTCTATAGAGAATACTGGAAACGCCTGAATGCTTCAGATGTCAAGCTCTTTCCTGTTTGTTATGTCTATTATTTATGTGTCGGTATATTGGGAGCCAGCATGAGTAGACTTGTGTTCTCCATACCTAAGTCGGTATTGCTGCAGGTTCGCAAACATTTATAAAGCAGAATGTATACGGCAAAGGATATATGTGCGGGTATTGTCACTTATCATCCGGATTTATGCCTATTGAAGGAGAATCTGGATATGTTGAGTCCTCAGGTCATAAAGATGTTTGTTGTTGACAATGGCTCTTCAGATATTGAAGGTATCCAAGAACTCCTTCAGTCATATCCGAAAACAGAGTTTGTCAGTAATGGCGAAAATGTCGGTATTGCGAAGGCCTTGAACCAGTTATGTACATTGGCTCAACAGGATGGTTTTCAGTGGATATTGACGATGGATCAAGATTCGATATGTCAGGTAGACATGGTAAGTTGGTTGTCAGCATACATGGACGATGGCCGATATGGGATTATTGCACCGCGTGTAGAGTTCTGGGATGGAGATCGATTGATTGTCTCGACTATGGATGGTGAAAAGGAGACAGTGGAGATAGCTGCCTGTATAACAAGTGGCAGTTTGACGAAGCTAAGTGCTTGGAAAGAGATTGGGGGATTTGATGAGTGGTTTTTTGTTGATCGTGTGGATAACGAGTTCTGTACGCATCTACATGTTGCCGGTTATGGCATTCTACGTGTCAACAGAGCCATACTTCATCAGAGAGCCGGTGATATGAAATATATAAGACTTCCTCTTGTGGGTAATATCTTACTGCCATATTATAATGAGGAGAGGAATTATTACATTTGCCGAAATACAGTTTACTATCTACGGAAATACCATCACCATATAGATTTGACTCATCAGATATTGGCCTTTATTTATTCTCAATTGATTAAAATCATATTTGAATCTCATCGTATAGGTACCATTCGATCCATGTGTAAGGGGTTGATAGCTGGAATGAGAAAGCAAATTGCCTAAAAGGGTATGACTATTCTTCTCTATTTAATATTCTCTTTGCTGATTATCGTTAATTTGTCACTGTTCTACTGTGATTTACGGATTAAATGGATAGAATTTATCTCAGTCCTTTTTATTATATTGCTTTTAGGGGGAAATACGTTTAATGCAGATTTTGATGACTATCTTTCAATGTATAATACCGGTTTATATCCTCTTTTGATTGAACCTGGTTTTGAATATGTGTCTACTTTTTTTGCATCATTAGGATTTGATTTCATTGCTTATAGGTTTGTATGCTATGCTGTTATTTTCTTTATCATCTGGCTATCAACACGAAGGATAGTAAACTCTTATCATTTATTATTGTTTGTATATTTGTCGTATAGTGCTATTATTGATGCTATCCAACTGAGGAATACCCTAGCGATTTCATTTCTTCTGGCTGCCATTTTCTTATTGGCAAAAGTAAAGCCATGGTGGTTTGTAGGTATGATTATGTTGGCATGTGTTTTCCATTATACCTCTATTTTCTTTTTGCCTTTGTTCTTATACAAGGAGTTGATTCCAATCATAGAGAAATATAAGGTATATCTGATCGTTTTTTCATTAGGTATGTGTGCTTTTACGTTTATAACAGGGTTCTTTATGCAGGATCTCATCGAATTGATTATTCTTTTGATGAATGAACGAAAAGCTGACTATATTGTCATGAGTGCTACAAATGTGGCCTTTATTATATTTCCGTATACAACGTTTTTCATCGTATCTTATGCGAGAAAAGTTATAGAGTCTCAACTGGATGAAACAGACAATGAACAATTGGTGATCATTCGATATGTTGATATCATCTATTTTGCGTCTGTGTTATTTATCCTGATTTCTCCACTCTTAATCTATAGTCATGACTTTCTTCGGATTGTTCGAGACTTGAATATTGGTATAACAGTGCTGATTACCTTATTTTTCTTTGTGTATCGGAACTCGTCTTCAGAACTGGAGGAAAGGGATATGGTATGGCACAAGGAATTTGTGATATCGTTGTGGCTTTATTTTGCTCTATGGTTTGTTGGAGGACAATATTTGCCAGGGTACCAGGAGCTCATGGATAATAATGTGGTTTGCGATATCGTTGATGGCGTTGAGCCGAATGTGGTTGATGAATAAAAGCTTAGTAAAGAATTCTATATTCAATATCTCTTATCGTGGGTACAATGTGGTTTATCCCGTGATAACCTCGGCCTATATCTCCAGAATCTTCCTGGCTGATGGTGTGGGAGAGATCGCATTTGCTATAAACATTGTCACCTATTTCACACTTGCGGCTTCATTAGGTATTCCTAACTATGCGATAAAGGTCTTGTCTCCACTTATTAATGACAAGATAGCATTGAACAGAAAGTTCTCTGAATTAGCAACCTTTATCTTCTTTTCCTCCATGGTTGCCACTTTATTGTATTATATGGTCGTGATGTGGCTTTATGGACAGACCGTTTCTAGCGTAAGATTCCAAATGGGGTTGATCATGGGACTCATGGTTGTGACGAATATTTTTAACTATGATTGGCTGTTTGAGTCGATGGAGGATTTCCGCTATCTGGCTTATCGGTCTATCACAATCAAGACCATCGCCTTGTTTCTGATGTTTTTGACGGTTAAGACACGGGATGACATTCTGATTTATTGTCTGATCTATGCGGGCATTACTGCTGCTAACAATATCTGGAATTTTGCATCAGCCCGCAGATATGTTTGCTATTCTTATAGGCAATTAGATATCCATTGCCATCTGTCACCTGTGTTTACCTTGTTTGCTGCCGCTTTTGCAACAGAGGTTTATACACTTTTGGACTCAACGATGCTTGGTATCATGTGTCCGCCAGAGAACTTAGGCTATTATTCTAATGCCTCCCGACTTGTAAGAGCCTCTTTTGGCTTGGTCTTTGCTTCAATTGCAGTATTTAATCCTCGTCTTAATTATCTTTATAAGAGTGGTAACCGTGAGGATTATAACCGACTGTTCCAAAAGTTCTATGATATGGGTATGTATATTGCGTTTCCTGCAGCTGCAGCCTTATTCGTCTCTGCGCCGTGGGTGATGACAATTCTCTTTGGTGACGATTTTATTCCTGGTATCGTGACACTACGATTGCTCTCATGCCTGATTATTATCTTCACTTTGGCTATGGTGTTTGGTCATATAGGACTGATTATTTATGGAAAAGAAAAAGTTCTACTGCTGGCAGCTGTGGTGGGAGCGATTATCAACTTTTCGTTGAACACTCTACTCATACCAGCATATCAGCATCAAGGTGCAGCCATGGCTTCGATCGTAAGCGAGTGCCTAATCACATTATTGTTAATATCTGTCAGTCTGAAATGTTGCAGGATACAGCTATTGAATAAGCGTCTTGTTGTTCTTGCTGTTTCATGTTTGGCAATCTGTACAGGATGCGTGCTTATATAGTCTCTTTGAATTTCAATCCAGGACATGTCTCCCATCTCATGGCCAGCTATAGGCAGTGTCAGGAGTTAGGATATGATACGTGGCTTTATATTGACAAGGGGTTTGTTGGATTTGTTCCTCAAGGAAGTCAATATATTGTTTACGGAGAATCAAAACCCGTTCACTGTGGCATAGCCATCTTTGTCTTCCCTAGTCAGCGGAATCTAAAGGAAATATTGTGGCTGAAGTCAAAGGGATGTAGAAGAGTTGTCTATATTTTCCATGAACCATTAGATAAGTACTCTATTTACAGGAATGCCGGTTTCTCTCGTATGAAGATGTTGAAACTGAGAGTCATCAATGCTGTCAATGCATTAACGGTTAAATGGTCAGATGTCATTTTGCTGCCTTCTCAGAAGGCTGTTACATATTATGAAGCTAACCATCTTTATAAGAATGTTAACTACCATTATATGCCCTTATTATATGACGATGAGTGGAACGATACATACAAAGGTGTTGAGAGACGCTATTTCTCATATATTGGTCACGTAGCATCAGACCATTCCTTTCAGGAATATGTAGATTTTGTAACTCAGGCGATACAGTCTGGAGATCTGAAGGATGTCAGATTCCTTATTGCAACCAGAAGTAAAGTGGAACAAAATGGCAATATGGCCCGGCTCTTGAATTCTGGTAGACTTGAGCTGGTGGAAGGTAAACCATTGACTGATGAACAGATCAACCATTATTATGCCTCTTCCATCGCTGTATGGAATGCCTATACAAGAACGACACAGAGTGGGGTGTTGGCCAAAGCCTTTATGTTTGGCACACCTGCCATTGTCTTAAAAAAGAACCTGTCGGAGTTCGTAGAAGATGGTCAAGAGGTAGTGGCTATCAATAGTAACACAGAATATGATTCAATCAGACACGCCATAGAGATGATATTGAATAATTTCAGTTCCTATTCTGCAGCTTGTAGGAAAAGGTTTCTTCATACTTTTTTCTATCGTAATTTCTGTAGCCAGATGAAAAGTATTCTTTCAATAGCGTAAAATGCAACATTTGATTTTTGAATTGACAAAGGTTGCACTTGGTCATCAGGAAAGACTGAGCGTAGAACCAAACATAGAAGAATGGATAAGCATATTTAAGCTTGTCAGGAAGCTGGAAGTAACAGGCTTGCTCTACCATGGTATAGAAATTCTTACCCAAAATGGTCAAAAGCCCCCTAGGGATCTTTGTTTTAAGTGGTTCAAGATATCTGATTTTGTTAGAAAAAGGAATCAATTCTTGGATGAAAAGAGTATGGAGCTATTGTCTATGTTGTCTCATGACGGTATTAAAGCTTGTATTCTCAAAGGTCAGGGAATTGCGCGCTTCTATCCTGATCATCTTAAAGGACTTCGTCTTTGTGGTGATATTGATATATATGCCAATTGTGAGCGTGAACGTATTGATGCCTTTGCCCAAAAACTGGGAAAGAATGATATTGCCTGGAGTTACAGACATGTAGAGGTGAAACTGCCGGATAAATTGGTGGTCGAGCTTCATTATCGTATGGAGTCATTTTTTAATCCGTTTAAAAACAAACGTTTCCAGCATTTCATTCTTCAAAATGAAGAACAGATCTTCTGCCATGAGGGAAACCTTGTGACACCTTCACTTACAATGTATCTCTTTTATGCTTTACTGCATATTTATAATCATATTCTTAGTAGCAGAATCGGAATAAAACAAGTCATAGATTATTATTTTCTGCTAAAGGCAGCAAATGGACAATTTGGACGTTTTGCACAAGGTGAATCTTTGATAGATGTTCTCAGGGGGTATAAAATGATGCGTTTTGCAGCTGGGATGATGTGGATTCTTCAGGAAACGGCTGGACTGGAACGGGAGTATATGTTGTGTGATCCTTGTGAGAAAGAAGGAAGGTTCTTGTTAGATCGAATCATTATGCCAGATGCGGAAGAGAAGATTTCTGATTCTCATAAAAAAGTGAAAGATACGAATGTTCTCTCTTTCCTTTTTAAGCGTAGTGTTCAAGTATTATGCCATTACCCTTCTGATGCGATTTGGATTCCGATGTGGTTCTTTTGGCAAAGAAATATGAAACTGATACTGAGTAAAAAATAAATTATGTCACTATTTAAAGATAAGGTACTTCTGATTACCGGAGGTACGGGTTCTTTCGGTCATGCTGTGTTACGACGATTTTTGGATTCTGATATCCGAGAGATCCGTATTTTCAGTCGTGATGAGAAGAAACAAGATGATATGAGGCATACCCTCCAGAATCCTAAGGTAAAATTCTATATCGGTGATGTCAGACGTAAATCATCTGTTGATGTGGTTATGAAGGGTGTTGACTATGTGTTCTCTGCAGCAGCCTTGAAACAGGTGCCAAGTTGTGAGTTCTTTCCATCAGAGGCTGTGCGCACGAATATTCTGGGAACAGAGAATGTGCTTGACTCAGCTATTGCTCACGGTGTGAAAAAAGTGGTGGTACTCTCCACTGACAAAGCTGCTTATCCGATTAATGCCATGGGAATGTCAAAAGCTCTGATGGAAAAGGTCGCTATTGCCAAAGGACGTGAGTTGGGTGATGATGCGACAACGACCATTTGTTGTACTCGTTATGGTAATGTAATGGCTAGTCGTGGCAGTGTGATACCCTTATGGGTAGAACAGATGGAGGAGGGCAGGCCTATTACTATTACAGATCCTAACATGACCCGTTTTATGATGACGCTGGACAATGCAGTGGATCTCGTTGTTTATGCATTTACCCATGGACATAACGGGGACTTGTTTGTTCAAAAGGCACCAGCAGTCACACTTGATGTGCTGGCTCAGGCTCTGATAGATATCTATTGTACTATACCGGTCAAAGGAACAGATAAAACTATTATTGAGAAAACTCCTGAAGTCAAGATTATAGGTACGCGTCATGGTGAAAAACTGTATGAAACACTTGTTACACGTGAAGAGATGGTACGAGCTATAGATATGGGTGATTATTATCGTATCCCTTGTGATACACGTGATCTGAATTACGAGGATTTCTTTACGAGAGGTAATGAGGATGTATCTAAGGTGGAAGACTATCATTCTCATAACACCAAACGGCTGAACAAGGAGGAAATGAAAGATTTGTTGTTGAAACTCCGGTTTGTGCGCGAGGATCTTGGATTGGAAGAGCGCGTTAAAGTGAGGGAGATCAGGTCTGAATAGTATATATGATGATATGAAGGTATTGGTAACAGGTGCTAAGGGATTTGTTGGAAGGAACCTCTGTGAGGCATTAAAAAACCTGCGGGATGGTAAAGACAGGACTCGTCCTGCTTTGCAGGTCGATGATGTTATGGAATATGATGTCAATTCTTCAAAAGACCAGTTAGAGAAATATTGTAGAGAGGCAGATTTTGTGTTTAATCTCGCAGGTGTCAACCGTCCTAAGGAATCTTCAGAGTTTATGAAGGGGAACTACGGGTTTGCCTCGATTTTGCTCAATATCCTGTGTAAATATAAGAACACGTGTCCGGTTATGTTTTCGTCGTCAATCCAGGCAGCTTTGGACAATCCCTATGGAGAGTCCAAGAGGGCAGGGGAGCAGTTGATGTTCAACTATGCAAAGGAGACGGGTGCTCAGGTATTTGTCTATCGTTTCCCAAACATTTTTGGGAAATGGTGCCGTCCGAATTACAATTCGGCTGTGGCCACGTTTTGTCACAATATCGCCAATGATCTGCCTATCCAAGTAAACGATCCTTCGACTTTGCTTCACTTGGTGTATATAGATGATTTGGTGAAGGAACTCCTAGATGCTTTGGAGGGAAAGGCCCATGCCAAAGGTGACTATTACGAAGTACCTGTTGTCCATGATGTTACTTTGGGAGAGATCGTTGATCTCCTGGGTAAGTTCCATGCCCAACCTGCTACTCTGGTTTTACCTGAGATTCCTGCAGACTCATTTGCAAAGAAGCTATACTCTACATATCAGAGCTATCTTCCCAAGGAGAAGATCCCTATTCCATTAAAGATGATTATGGATGCACGAGGTTCGTTCACAGAACTGATGAAGACGAAGAACTCCGGCCAGTTCAGTATCAACATCTCTAAGCCTGGTATCACAAAAGGACAGCATTGGCATCATTCCAAGTGGGAGATGTTTATTGTCGTGTCAGGCCATGCCTTGATACAGGAACGCAAGATAGGAACGGACGAAGTGATTGAATATGAAGTCTCGGGTGAAAAGATGGAAGCTTACCAGATGCTTCCTGGCTATACACATAACCTGATTAATCTATCGGATACAGAGGATCTTGTTACAATCGTCTGGGCAAATGAAAGTTTCGACCCAGAACACCCAGACACGTTCTATGAGAAAGTATAATAGTTAATTGTAGGCAATATGATATCCTTTAAAAATAACGGCAAGTTAAAATTGTTGATAATTGTTGGCACACGACCTGAGATTATCAGACTTTCTGCTGTCATCAATAAGTGCAGACATTATTTCGACACTTTGCTGGCACATACAGGGCAGAATTACGACTATAACCTGAACGGCGTGTTCTTTAAAGATCTTAAACTCGCTGATCCTGATATTTATATGGAGGCAGTGGGTAATGATCTGGGAGCCACTATGGGAAATATCATAGATAAATCGTATAAGGTGATGGTTGAAACGAAGCCTGACGCTGTTTTGGTTCTTGGCGACACTAATTCCTGTTTGAGTGTGATAGGTGCAAAACGTCTGCATATCCCCATCTTTCACATGGAAGCTGGAAACCGATGTAAGGATGAGTGTCTGCCAGAGGAGACCAATCGTCGTATAGTAGATATTATCAGTGACGTGAATATGGCCTATTCTGAACATGCTCGTCGTTATTTGGCTGAGTGTGGATTACCTAAAGAACGTACCTTTGTAACAGGTAGCCCGATGGCAGAGGTTCTCCATCAGAATCTGGCAGAGATTGAAGCATCAGATATTCACAAACGTTTGGGCCTAGAGATAGGAAAGTATATTCTGCTTTCTGCTCATCGCGAAGAGAATATTGATACAAATGAAAATTTCCTGTCGCTATTCAATGCCATCAATAAAATGGCACAGAAATACGATATGCCTATACTTTATAGTTGCCATCCTCGTAGCCGTAAACGCCTGGAAGAGTCAGGATTCAAACTCGATGAACGTGTTATTCAGCACGAGCCACTTGGTTTCCATGACTATAATTGCTTGCAGATGAATGCATTTGCTGTTGTATCAGACTCTGGGACTCTCCCGGAAGAAAGTAGTTTCTTTACAAGTGTAGGACATCCATTTCCCGCGATTTGTATCAGAACGAGTACAGAACGCCCGGAGGCTATAGATAAGGCATGCTTCTTCATTGCTGGGATTGATGAAAACTCTTTGCTTCAGGCTGTTGATACTGCTGTTACGATGAATCAGAATGGCGACTATGGTATACCGGTTCCCGACTATATCGAGGAAAATGTCAGTACGAAGGTTGTGAAGATTATCCAAAGCTATACAAATATTGTGAATAAGATTGTATGGAGAAAAATCTGATAAGTATGCAGAAACTTTGGATTGTATCAGAATTCTTCTATCCGGATGAGACGGCAACGGCTTATATTCTGACTAATATAGCCAATAAACTGTCTCATAAATATGATATACATGTCATTGCTGGCCCAACTATGTCTTCGAAACCCTCTGTCAGTTATGTCGATGACAGAATAACCATACATAGAGGCTCTTGTCATAAACTAAGGAAAGACAAGTTACTGTCACGTACCATCAGCTTCATTATTTTAGCCATTGTTTTATCTTCTAAACTGTTGTTACGGAGTAGGAGAGGGGATAAAGTGATGATTGTAACCAATCCTGCTTTTTTACTTCCAGTTGTTTCTGTACTTAAGCTAATCAAAAGGTTTGAGTTGGTCATATTGACACATGACTTGTTTCCTGAAAATGTGATTGCTGCAGGTATTATCAAAAGTGAGAAGTCTTTACAGTATAAGTTACTAAAGAAATTATACGATCGATCCTATGCCAGGGCAGATATGATTATCACCATTGGAAGAGATATGATGGAGCTGATGGAAAAGAAGATACGCAGTTATGAGAGCAATGCAAAGGTATGCTTCATCAGTAACTGGGCAGATGTCGATGTTATACACCATGTCCCTGCTGTAACCTCAGATCATATCGTCATTCAATATGCGGGTAACTTAGGTCGAGTGCAAGGACTGAAGACCTTTTTGGATGTGTTTAGCAGAACTGAAGACAACGGTGCAGTCTTTTCTTTATGGGGAAAAGGTGTCATGTCATCTACCCTTACTGGTTATATAAAAGATAATTGTATACATCGAGCTAAAGTATGTGGGCCTTTTATTCGGTCAGAAGAAAACGATATCATCAGTCATTGTGACATCTGTCTGATATCCTTGGCTGATGGCATGTATGGTTTAGGCGTTCCTTCCAAGGCCTATAATTGTATGGCAGCAGGGAAGCCCATTCTGTATGTTGGCCCTCAAAATAGTGAATTGTGGCGAGTTGTCTCGGAGAGTGGTATTGGTTATTGTTTCTCGCCAACTGATGAAGACGGACTTCTAAATTTCCTCAATTCACTGACTGTTGACAAACGTCCGGAATTATTAATGAAGGGAGATAAAGCTAAGGCATTAGCAAAAAATAAATATGCAAAAGATATTGTCTTAGAAGAGTTTTTTCATTTAGTTTGAATATGAGTAGTAAAAAAGATATGCATTACATTCCCGATGGGATGAATGAGTTCCAGAGAAATGTCAAAAGGATTTTTGACTTTATTATAGCCTTGGTGGCAATGATTCTACTGTCACCACTATTTGCTATTTGTTATGTGGCAGTCAGGCGTGAGGACGGGGGACCGGCTATCTTCAAACAGAAGAGAATCGGACGTTTTGGACGACCTTTTTATATTTATAAATTCAGGTCGATGAAAATTGATGCAGAAAAGAAAGGTCCCTCATTGTTTAATGGCGAAGAAAATGATCCTCGTCTGACAAAGGTCGGTCGTTTCCTGAGACGCCATCATTTGGATGAACTGCCCCAGTTGTGGAATGTACTGAAAGGTGACATGTCTTTTGTCGGACCTCGTCCTGAACGTGCATTTTATATCAGACAAATCGAAAAAAAGGACCCCCGTTATTATATGCTTTATCAAATCAGGCCTGGTGTGACCAGTTATGCTACCTTATATAATGGCTATACAGATACCATCGAAAAGATGCTGACTAGATTGCAATATGATCTGGATTATTTGGAACATCGTTCATGGTCTTTGGATTTGACAATTATATTAAAAACATGTCTGTATATTATGTTTGGAAGAATATTTTGATAGAAGAATGAAAAAAATATCAAAAAAATTTTGTAGTCTCAAAAAAACTATTTATCTTTGCATTCGAATTCAATTAAACGTTTAATTAAATACTTAAAGAAAATGAAAAAGTTTTATGTAACTCCAGAAATGGATGAGTTCAAGTTCGAGATGCCTCAGTTGTTTGGTGATGGTGAAGCAGAAACCGGTTCAGAAGGTATTGGCGGTTCTGGCGCAGAAGGCGACGACGCAGCATAAGCTTCGCTTTACAACAGGATCTTAAAGGTGTGCATATTTTATATGCACACTTTTTTATGCAGATAATTGGATGATTTCATCGCACATTTGGCTGATTGTTGTACGGTGAGTAATGAAGATCATTGTTTTCTCTGGATATCTGGCAAACAGACGTTTGTAAAGAAGAAGTTCTGTCTGTTCGTCAAGCGAAGCGCTGATTTCATCAAGTAATAGGATTGAACCAGGTCTTAGCAACCCTCTGGCAATGGCTATTCGTTGAGCTTGTCCTTCGCTGAGTCCGCTACCACGTTCACCTAATTCTGTATCGATTCCTTCTGGCAGTTCTTGTACGAAATCGGCTGCAGAAGTGTGTAAAGCGTCATAGATTTCTTCGTCAGAAGCATTTGGTTTTGCTAATTGCATATTAAAGCGAAGTGTTCCGCTTAACAATGTGTTACCTTGTGGGACGTATACAAAATGCTCTCGGGTTTGTTCGCTGACATACGTTTTCTCTTTGCTGTTATAAAGAGAAATGTGCCCGTCTTGAGGTTCGATAAGTGCAAGCAAAAGCCTGAACAATGTCGTTTTTCCTATACCGGTAGCCCCCATGATGGCAGTCTTGGAACATGGCTTAAAGTCATGGTTGAAGTGATTTAATATCCTGCGGTCGCCAGAAGCATATTGGAAGCAGATATCGTCAACTCGTATACCTAAATGGCGATCGGATGACAGTCCTAAAACCATAGAGTCATCGGTTCCTGTAGGATTTGAAAACGAAGGGGATATTGATGATGCCTTCAATTCAAGTTCTTGGAGCCTGTCGATGCTTGCTGTGGCGTGCATCAGTTGAGTAAAAGTATTCAGCAGTTGGAGAATCGGTTGTTGAATCTGTCCCACCAGTTGTAGAAAAGAGGTCATGACACCAAAGGTGATGAGGCCATTTCTCAATTGTAGTCCCCCCCATATAAAAGCTAACAGATATCCCAGTCCAAAAACAGAACCGAAGGTGAATCTCATCAAAGACGTGAACTTTGCACGATGCAGAAGGTGGTCTTTTAGCTGATTCTGCATGGTATCCAAGCGGCCAGTAACCCACTCTTCACTGTTCAGTGACCTCAATACCGCATTTAGCTCCATACCTTCTTGGATCTGAATCTGGATGCGACTCTCATCATGTCGTATCTTCAGTGTCATTAGTCTCAACTTATTGGAGATGAACTTTCCAAAGATAATGGCAAGGGGTGTTATAAGCAAGATCATCCAGGCTAATGTCTTGTCCATTGAATAGAGTAAAAGGAAAGCACCGAGCAGTTGAAATCCTGTAACTACCATTTCTGGAAGTGATGAGGTCGTTGTATTACTGACAACCTCAATATCTTTTGACATTCGTGAGGTGACATCGCCAGAGTGCAGAACTTGTTGGTCAAAAAGTTGGGTAGAAAACAATTGTGAGAAGAGTCTGAGTCGTATCAGGTTCGATTGATAGGTGTTAGCTTGAACAGTCATATAATAGTATACCTGTCGTAATATCACGCCACCAGTTACTATTGCCACCAGACTACAAATCATCCAGATAACATCTTGCGAAGTACCAGTATGGATAGTAACGTCGATGAACATTTTACTGAACCATACCATCATCAGGCCTAAGGCCACGCGCCCCAAGCCAATCACAATCCGCATCAGAGAATTCCATCGGATGCCTTTTGTGTTTCTAAAGATCCAGATAACGTATCTCAAGCTCTTATTCTTCTACCATATCCAACTCTTGCCATTTGGCAATCATTGTTGTTACATCTTTCCGCGCAAGTTCTTCACTTATATCATACGCTTCGCATAGAGCTGACATAAGTGACTCGATAGTGAAGTTTCCTTCTTTTACTGCTTGCTGCCAAAGAAAAGTCGCAGTCTCATTCGTAACGAACATGTGCCCAAAATGGACATGCCCAAGTTTCTCTGAACAAACGACGTTATCACCACAAACTTCACGCAGTACAAAACCTTCTTTAATCTTCATAATCTTCTATAAATACCTAATAAATATCTTCTGATGGGTAATAGCCATAACCAACACTTGGCTCCAATTACCCTTTTTTTGCTATATAAATATCGATAATGTCCCTCTGAATCTGCTACATGTGTGACTTTTGCCTTAACATCTTTGATAAAACAGTGTTCAACCCCTGCCAGATTCCCATCACCCATCAATGAAACAGCTTCTCCTTTGATGGATATGATGCGATGGACAACATACCTATACTCATCAACCCATGCCAGAACGACATCGCCAACGCAGATTTTGTCTGGCTTGACAAGAAGAATACTTTCTTTCCCACCAACGATAAAGGGAAGCATACTTTTCCCTTTGGCAGGAAGGGTCACATCATGTCCTTCCTCTACCAGACGAATAGCCTCTTCAATGATAGTATTATCCTTCATAAGCTATTTCTGACTGGCATAGTCTTGCTGCAGCTTCATCAGGCAGACATTCAAGGAACCAAATTGGTGTTACCTTGGCTATGTGGTTCTCAGAGATGTGGAGTCCATCAGCAATCGTTTTAATCCATCTCATGCTGGCTGCGCTTCTCTTGATAACCATGTAAGCATCCATCCCTTTTACAGGCTGGATTTTATTATACGGAGATTGCTTGAGTTTAACTATTCCACCAACGGGATACTTTACGTTACGATAACACGGTGTTTTACCACTCCAAGGAGAACCATAGACATAAACCTCGCCATAATCCGTAATGCGTACCACGGGATTGTCATCATTGACTAGTTCTGTCCCCTCAATATGCTGAAGCCATAATCGGGCATGCGTACTCTTACCCGTACCGCTTTTACCTAGGAACATATAGCCACGACCTTTATAGCTTATAACCGCAGAATGGAAAAACAACGTTCGCATAGTAGAAGTTGCAAAAGCAAACAGGGTCATTAAACCATTGTTTATGGAGAATTTAATAGCTTTCCCGTAGAGATATAAGATGCCATTGGATAAATCCTCAGAACACTTGATCCAACTCTCTAATTGATCGCCAAGATAATATTGAAAGACGTGTTCTTTTTCCTTGGTATGACCAAATACAATGGTAAAACCATCATCGACCTGTCGATAATCTTCTGTGAAATCTTCAAACATGACAGAGGTCTGACATATAGAAAGCTTAAAGACTTCAGGAAAAGCCTCTTCTGTTAAAAATGGCTCGTATTGCGACATGCATTCAAACACCGCTTCCGGTGCTTGAATGGTGAAGCAATGCTCAGCAACAAGATAGCTTTTCTCCATATCTTTACTCTGTTATTATAAATAAGGTATAATATACTTACTTACTCTTCAGTGCGGCGATGCTTTCTTTCAGGGCTGCAATCTTTTCTTCAGAGTCACTCTGTTTCTTGCGCTCGAGGGCGACAACGGCCTCTGGGGCATTGGCCA
>JAEEGJ010004690.1_pt1 | contig 45319 bp, 34 predicted proteins | sample 8958761 | NCBI WGS metagenome assembly JAEEGJ01 (sample SAMN16246546, study PRJNA631951) | gut metagenome | biome: gut microbiome; feature: rumen; material: RS-attached | host: Bos | place: Iran: Karaj | collected 2018-10
TGGTTGAGAACACTGGTGCCAACTCATGCTGAGCTGGAGCCACTTCGTTGTGCTTTGTCTTTGCAAGCACTCCCAGCTTCCACAACTCCTCGTCTAACTCTTTCATGAAGGCAGAAACTCTTGGTTTGATTGTTCCAAAATAGTGATCATCAAGTTCCTGTCCCTTTGGAGGCTTAGCTCCAAATAATGTACGGCCTGTGTAAATTAAATCAGGACGCTTGTTGTACATCTCTTCGTCTATAAGGAAATATTCTTGCTCTGGTCCAACTGTTGTGATAACACGTTTAATATCATCGTGACCGAAGAGCTTAAGAATTCTAACTGCCTGCTTGTCAAGCGCTTCCATTGAACGAAGCAATGGAGTTTTCTTATCAAGTGCTTCACCTGAATATGAACAGAATGCTGTTGGGATACAAAGTGTACCATCCTTGATGAATACATAGCTTGTTGGATCCCATGCTGTATATCCTCTAGCCTCAAAGGTTGCTCTAAGACCACCTGAAGGGAAAGAAGACGCATCAGGCTCACCCTTGATTAGCTCTTTTCCTGAGAAAGTCATGATAACCTTTCCACCTTCCTCTGGTTGGATGAAAGAATCATGCTTTTCAGCTGTAACACCTGTCATTGGTTGGAACCAATGAGTGAAGTGTGTTGCACCAAGCTCGATTGCCCATTCCTTCATAGCATGAGCGATTACATTTGCTAACTCTCTATCAAGTGGACGTCCCTCCTCTACTGTATTTTTAAGGGCTTTGTAAGCATCTTTAGGGAGACGTTCTTTCATTGTCTCATCATTAAATACCATGCTTCCAAAAATTTCTGTTACCTTGCTCATAAAAATTAATCCTCCTTGTGATTTTCATTTCATAATTGATATTAGGTTTCCCCTCATCCGGTTCTTCGAACCACCTTCCCCCCCCAAGGGGAAGGCTTTAGATTCCGCTAGCTCCGTAGTTTGAAAGAACTCGTGCGGATGGGTCATCAACATCGCATCCCTCCCAGCTTTTATTTGGCATCCAGAAGTCTACAATCATCGGTGCCTGGCCAGGATAATATTTTTCAAACAAATCTCTATAGAGAAGAGATTCCTTTGTGAATGGTGCTCTATATTCGTATTTGCGTTTTGCATTTGCTAAATCCTCATCGGAATATAGCTTATTTGCATATTCCTTAAGGTAATAAACCATTGAGTGTCCTACCGCATCAGAAAAGGCTGCCTTTTCTCTAAACAGTATGTCGTATGGCAAGTAGTCATCTCCCTCAAATGCATGTCTAAGTAAGTATTTACCTTTGTTGTATTTATTCATTTTGATTTCAGGATTGATGCTCATTACATAATCCACAAAATCCAAATCTCCGAAAGGAACTCTCGCTTCCATTGAGTGAACTGAGATACATCTGTCAGCTCTTAGCACATCGTACATGTAAAGCTCTCTAAGTCGCTTTTCTGCTTCCTTTTGGAACTCTTCAGCGTTTGGTGCAAAGTCTGTATATTTGTATCCAAATATTTCATCTGAAATCTCCCCAGTTAGAAGAACTCTTATTTCTGGAAATTGCTTTTTGATTCCTTTACAAATCAAATACATTCCCATGCTAGCTCTTATTGTTGTAATGTCGTATGTTCCAAGAGCTGCAACAACTTCCTCTAACGATTCAAGAACTATGTCCTTGTTGATAATGATTTCGTGATGATTTGAACCGATGTAATCTGCAACTTCCTTGGCGTACTTCAAATCGATTGCATCCTCATTCATTCCGATTGCGAATGTTTCGATTGGCTTATCCAACATCTTGTTTGCTATGGCACATACAAGTGATGAATCAAGTCCACCTGAAAGTAGAAAACCAACCGGTGCATCAGCATCAAGTCTTTTCTCAACACCTGCAACCAAAAGCTCTTTGATTTTGGCTGCCGCTTCCTCTACGCCGTCTTTGCTGTATGGCTGTCTAACAGATAAGTCTCTGTAGCTAACAAACATTCCTTTGTAGTAGTAATGTCCAGGTGGGAATGGTTTTACTTCATCGGTAAGTCCTACCAAGTTTTTTGCCTCTGAAGCAAACATTATCGAACCTTCACTGTCATATCCGTAGAACAAAGGTCTGATTCCGATTGGATCTCTTGCTGCCACCAAATCATCTATCTCTTTGTCGTAGATAACCATTGCAAATTCCGCATCAAGCTTTTCAAACATTTTCAACCCGTATTTGCGATACATTGGCAAGATTATTTCGCAATCGCTGTCGCTTAGGAATTTGTATCCATCCGCTTTAAGCTCGTCTCTAACTGGTTTGAAGCCGTACAGCTCACCGTTGCAGATAACATAATTTCCGTCTAACTCAAAGGGCTGCATTCCTGTTTCTGTCAAACCCATAATTGATAATCTTTGAAATCCAAGGACCGATTCGCTGATTGTAATAACCTTTTGCATATCAGGTCCTCGCGATACCGTCTTAGCAAATGCCTCTTCAAAATCTTTCATATCCATGTGGCATTTGCTCAAAGCCATTATTGAACACATATCTTTTTCCTTCCCAGTTTTTTAATAAATTTTGCTTTATAGGAGATTGACAAGTAATTTCCTATGTAACAAAAAAGGCGCCGAAAACGAAACTTGTATGTTTCATTTCCGACGCCTTTGTCGAATCAATTTTTTAATTGTCTAAGATGATAATTCTTTAAAATGAAAATGTCAACTACTTTTTTAAATTTTTTTAAAGATTGCTATATCCCATCAAGAATTCATCCACCTCGCGAGCGCAGTCGCGGCCTTGTCTAATAGCCTTTACAACTAAGGATTGTCCTGTGTGCATATCACCTGCAGTAAATACCTTCTTAGCCTTTGTTGCAAAGCTGCTTGGTGAAACTGAGGCAACATTTGTACGTCCATCAACATCTACAGAAAATGCATCTACAACATATTTTTCTGAGCCCAAGAAACCTGCAGCTATAAGGCAAAGCTGGCAAGGCACTTCCTTTTCTGTGCCTTCAACAGGGACCATCATTCTTCTTCCAGACTTTTTGTCTACCTTAGACTCAAGAGAAACAAGAACAACAGATTTTAACTCGCCCTTTTTATCTGTCTTAAATTCCTTAACCGTTGTTGTGTACACACGTGGATCATGACCGAATTTGGCAATAGCCTCCTCCTGACCATAGTCTGTCTTGCACACAAGTGGCCACTGAGGCCATGGATTAGACTCAGCACGAGTATCTGGTGCCTTAGGCATCATCTCAAGCTGTGTCACGGATTTGCAGCCATGACGGATGGCTGTACCAACACAGTCGTTTCCTGTGTCACCGCCACCGATGATGATAACATCCTTGCCCTTGGCAGAGATGTACTGACCATCTACAAGCTGCATATCATTAGCCCAGAGGCATTTTGTTGTGGATGTCAAAAAGTCTACAGCAAAGTAGATACCCTTGGCATCCTTTCTGCCTACTGCGTCTATATCACGTGGATTTGATGAACCGCAGCACAAAACTACAGCATCAAATTTAGAAACAAGGTCTTTAGCCTTTACATCAACACCTACATTGGCATTAACTGTAAAGCTAACTCCCTCCTCTTCCATGATTTTGACCTTGCGGTCGATAATCTGCTTTTCAAGCTTCATATTTGGGATACCATAACGAAGCAATCCACCTACGTTGTCATTGCGCTCGTATACAGTAACCTTGTGACCCCTCTTGTTGAGCTGGTCAGCCACTGCAAGACCTGAAGGTCCTGAACCGATTACAGCAACAGTCTTACCGGTGCGCTGTACTGGTGGCTTGGCGTCTGCCAATCCATTGGCATATGCGTATTCGATTATCGCCTTTTCGTTTTCCTTTGTGCTTACAGCATCTCCGTTGAGACCGCATGTACAAGCCTTCTCGCAGAGTCCTGGGCAGACTCTACAAGTAAACTCTGGAAAATTACTGGTCTTATGAAGTCTTGCGTATGCCATATCATAGTTTCCTTGATACACAAGCTCATTCCACTCAGGGATAAGGTTGTTAAGAGGACAACCTGATGTCATTCCCTTAATAGTCATTCCTGACTGGCAAAATGGCACGCCACAATCCATGCAGCGCGCGCTTTGACGCTGCTGCTCTTCACGGCTAAGTGGCTGATGAAATTCATTAAAGTTCTTTATTCTTTCGAGAGGACTAGTTGCACTAGCCTCTACACGTTCATATTCTAAAAATCCTGTTGGCTTTCCCATTGCAACTCCTCCTACTTATTAAGTGCATTAAATGCTTCGATTTGTGCCTGCTCTGATGAAAGACCCTTCTCCTCCATTTGGACAATTGTCTGCATCATCTTCTTGTAATCAAATGGCACAATACGCTTAAATTTAGGCAAATATTCACTAAAGTTGTCATATACCTCTTTGCCCTTTACTGAACCTGTTGCAGCTACATGCTCTGCAATGATTCCCTTAAGCTCAAGGACATCGTACTTATCTGTGACAGACTCGAGACTTACCATAGACTTGTTAAGTCTCTTGTATAGTGTTGCATCCTCGTCTAAGACGTATGCGATACCGCCAGACATACCAGCCGCAAAGTTCTTGCCTGTAGTACCAAGCACCACAACTCTACCACCAGTCATGTACTCGAGACCGTGGTCACCGCAGCCCTCTACGACTGCTGTAGCGCCTGAATTTCTAACGGCAAATCTTTCACCTGCAACACCGTTTATAAATGCCTTACCAGAGGTTGCACCGTATAAAGCAACGTTACCGACGATGATATTCTCATCCTGCTTGTAGGTTGCCTTAGCTGATGGGTAAACAACAAGCTTACCACCAGACAATCCCTTACCAAAGTAGTCATTGGAATCGCCCTCTAAGCGAAGTGTAAGTCCCTTTGGTACAAACGCACCAAATGACTGGCCACCTGCACCTTGGCAATTGATAACATAAGAATCCTCTTCAAGAGATTCTCCAAAACGTCTTGTAAGCTCTGCACCGAGTAAGGTTCCCAGTGAACGGTTGATGTTTGAAACGTGAGTATCAACCTGACCCTTTTCACCCTTTTCGATTGCAGATTTAAGCTTCTTCAAAAGTACCTTTTCATCGATAGTCTTTTGAAGTTCGAAATCGAAAACATTCTTCTTGTTATATACAATCTTCTCATAAGGATTTGGATTAGACACTACAGCTGATAGATCAACCTTGCTATAGCGCTTAGATGCATCCGCATCCTTGAGCTTGAGTAAGTCGTAACGACCGCAGAGCTCGTCTACTGTCTTGCATCCAAGTAAAGCCATGTATTCGCGAAGCTCCTGTGCAATAAAGCGCATGAAGTTTACAACGTATTCAGGCTTACCAGCAAAACGCTTTCTAAGCTCAGGGTTTTGAGTTGCTATACCTACAGGGCATGTATCGAGATTACATACTCTCATCATTACGCAGCCCATAGTTACAAGTGGAGCTGTTGCAAAACCAAACTCCTCAGCACCAAGTGCACATGCAATAGCGACATCTCTACCGCTCATAAGCTTACCGTCTGTCTCGATTACTACCTTGTTACGCAATCCGTTCATGGCAAGAGTCTGATGCGCTTCGGCAAGACCAAGCTCCCATGGTAAACCTGCATTGTGAATTGATGACTTTGGAGCTGCACCGGTACCACCATCATATCCTGAGATAAGGATTACCTGAGCGCCTGCTTTTGCAACACCTGATGCAACAGTACCAACGCCAGCTTCTGAAACGAGCTTTACAGAGATACGTGCATCTTTGTTGGCATTCTTTAAATCGTAGATGAGCTCAGCCAAATCCTCGATTGAATAAATGTCGTGATGAGGTGGTGGTGAAATAAGAGATACACCTGGTGTTGAAAGACGAGTCTTTGCAATCCAAGGGTATACCTTCTTGCCAGGAAGATGTCCACCTTCGCCTGGCTTAGCGCCCTGAGCCATCTTGATTTGAATTTCCTTGGCGCTAACAAGATACTTGCTAGTAACACCAAATCTACCTGATGCAACCTGCTTGATTGCAGAACATCTATTTAATCCATCTTTGCCAACTGTGAAACGCTCTTCTTCCTCTCCGCCTTCACCAGAGTTTGACTTACCATGAAGCATGTTCATAGCGATAGCCATTGTCTCGTGAGCTTCCTTTGAGATAGAGCCATAACTCATAGCACCTGTTTTAAATCTCTGAACGATTGAATCTACAGACTCAACCTCGTCGATACTAATGCCTTTTTTAGGATATTTGAAATCGATTAATCCTCGAAGATTTCTGATTTCGTCCTCTTTAGTAACTAAGCTTGTATATTCCTTAAATGTGTTGTAATCACCTGTTCTTGTAGAAAGCTGAAGAAGATGAATTGTAGCTGGATTGTACATGTGCTCCTCAGCTCCAGAGCGCATCTTGTGCTGACCTCTAGAATCAAGTGTATCGTCAACTGAAAGTCCAAGTGGATCAAAGGCCTTGCTGTGCTGCATCTCCACGTCAGCCTGGATATCGTCGATATCAATACCGCCTATACGGCTGATTGTACCAGTGAAGTACTTGTCGATTACATCAGAGCTGATACCGATTGCCTCGAAAATCTTGGCACCTTGATATGACTGAACAGTAGAAATACCCATTTTTGATGCAATCTTGATGATACCTGTAATCACTGCCTCGTTGTATGCGTCAATAGCTGCATGCTCGTCCTTTTTAAGCTGACCTCTTTCGATCAACTCACCGATAGTCTCTTGTGCAAGATAAGGATTGATTGCTGAAGCACCGTAACCGAGCAATGTCGCAAAATGATGTACTTCTCTTGGCTCACCTGACTCAAGAATAACTGAAAGGCTTGTTCTCTTTTTGGTCTGTACCAAATGATGCTGAACAGCAGCAACTGCAAGAAGTGATGGAATTGCCACGTGGTTTTCATCGACACCTCTATCTGAAAGGATGATGATGTTGGCACCCTCACGGTAAACTCTATCTACCTCTACATATAAATGCTCTATAGCCTTTTCTAATGAAGTATTTTTGTAGTATGTAATTGGAACTGTCTCTGCTCGAAGACCAGGAACCTTCATAGATTTGATCTTCATCACATCGGTAACGGTAAGGATAGGATTGTTGATTTGAAGCATGTTACAGTTTGCTTCCTTTTCCTCTAGGACGTTGCCGGCTGTTCCAAGATATATTGTAGTTGCAGTAACTATCTCCTCACGAATAGAATCGATTGGTGGATTGGTTACCTGCGCAAACAATTGCTTAAAGTAATTGAATAATGGCTGATGATGATCTGAGAGAACTGCGATAGGCACATCGATACCCATTGCTCCTGTGTTCTCGCCACCATTTAAAGCCATTGGAAGAATAGAATCCTTTATCTCTTCGTATGAATAGCCAAATGCCTTCTGTAATCTGTCGCGCTCTTCCTTGGTGTATTTAGGAACTGATTCGTTAGGAATCTTGATATCAGAAAGAGTGGTAAGATTTGCATCAAGCCACTGACCGTAAGGCTGTCTGCCAGCGTATGTAGCCTTGAGCTCATCGTCGTCAATCAAACGACCCTGAACTGTATCTACAAGAAGCATCTTGCCTGGCTTTAATCTATCCTTAACCTTGATCTTGCTCTCCTCAACCTCAAGTACACCAACCTCAGAAGAAAGGATGAGTCTGTCGTCATCTGTTATGTAGTATCTTGAAGGTCTAAGACCGTTTCTATCTAAAACAGCACCCATGATATCGCCGTCTGAGAATAGGATTGATGCAGGACCATCCCATGGCTCCATCATTGTTGAGTAGTACTGATAGAAATCTCTTCTTGCCTGATCCATTGCCTTATTCTTAACCCATGGTTCTGGGATTGTAATCATAACAGCAAGTGGAAGTGGCATGCCATTCATTACTAGGAACTCAAGAGCGTTATCAAGCATGGCTGAATCCGAACCTGCCTGATTGCACACTGGAGTAATCTTTGACATTTCAGGCTCAAGCACCTGAGAAACCATTGTCTCCTCACGAGAGAGCATCTTGTCCGCATTACCCTTGATTGTGTTAATCTCACCGTTGTGTACAATGAAGCGATTTGGATGGGCACGCTCCCATGAAGGATTTGTATTGGTAGAGAATCTTGAGTGAACTGTTGCAATAGCTGACTCGTAATCCTCGTCGTGTAAGTCTTCAAAGAAAAGTCTAAGCTGGTTAACCAAGAACATTCCCTTGTAGACGATTGTTCTACTTGAAAGTGATGCAACGTAAGTATCCTCAGCTGTCTGCTCGAACACGCGGCGTGCAACATAAAGCTTTCTGTCGAAATCCAATCCCTTCGGTGTGTCCGCCGGGCGCTTGATGAATGCCTGGCAAATATATGGCATACACTCAACTGCCGCTTTACCAAGAATCTCTGGCTTGATTGGAACCTGTCTCCAACCTAAAAACTCCAAGTTTTCTTTTTCAACGATGATTTCAAACATCTTCATTGCCTGTTTTCTTTTCAGCTCTTCAGCTGGGAAGAAAAACATACCAACACCGTAGTCTCTTTCACCGCCAATTTTGATACCGAGTTTCTTTGTTACCTTTGAGAAAAACTTATGTGATATCTGAAGCAAAATACCAACACCGTCACCAGTTTCTCCAAGGGCATCCTTACCTGCTCTATGCTCAAGATTCTCAACTATCTTTAAAGCATCTGATACTGTCCCATGAGTTTTGATTCCCTTAATAGAAACAACTGCTCCTATACCACAATTATCGTGCTCGAATTGGGGGCTATATAAGCCCTGTTGCTGATTATCCATGTTCTAACTCCTTCCAAAAATACGAAAAGACGCCTAAACAAACTCCCAATATGGGAATTTGTTTAGACGCCTTTGTCCTGTGTAGTACTATACAATGATATCTAAAATAATGCAAGCACTTTTTCACACTAAAGTGAAATTTTTTTCATAAAATTGTTTAGCATGGTCTTTCCATCTGGTGTCAAAATTGATTCTGGATGGAACTGAAGCCCGTAAATATGGTAATCTACGTGCTTTACTGCCATGACTTCTCCATCGTCTGCAGTGGCAATAACCTTTAAAGAATCTGGCAAGGTTTTTTCTTCTGCAGCCAAAGAATGATAGCGAGCAACCTTTATTGTCTCTGGCAACCCGTCAAATATGATGCAGCTGTTATCGATTTCTACATCTGACTGCTTGCCGTGCATCAGCTCTTTAGCATAGGTTATTGTTGCACCGAAGGTTTCACAGATTGCCTGATGCCCCAAGCACACACCAAGGATTGGTATGCGACCTGCGAAATGCTCTATTACTTTTTCGCAAATCCCTGCATCTGCTGGTCGACCAGGACCTGGCGAGATAATGATGTGAGTAGGTGCAAGTTTTTCAATATCTTCTATTGTAAGTTCATCATTTCTGACAACCTTGATATCTGATGATATCTCCCCAACAAACTGAAACAAATTGTAGGAGAAGCTATCGTAATTATCTATAAGTAAAATCATTCCAAGCCTCCCTCTGCAGTCTTAACGGCATTAACTACTGCCTTTGCTTTGTTGATGCATTCCTCCGCTTCCTTTTCTGGAACAGAGTCATAAACTATTCCAGCCCCAGAGCGAATGCAAATCACACCGGCCTTTTTATAAACAAGTCTAATGGCGATGCATACATCTAAGTTACCTGTAAAATCAATGTACCCAAGAGCGCCACCGTAGATACCACGCTTGCTTTGTTCTAGCTCGTCGATAATCTGGCACGCTCTAAATTTAGGTGCACCAGATAACGTTCCAGCAGGAAGGATAGAATCAACTGCATCGATAACATCTTTGTCGTCTGCAAGCTCTCCAACAACTGTAGAACCAATATGCATAACATGAGAATAGCGCTCTATGCCCATGTACTTTTCAACGTAAACAGAACCAAGCTTGCTGATTTTCCCAATATCGTTGCGGCCTAAATCCACAAGCATGTTGTGCTCAGCACGCTCCTTTTCGTCAGCAAGTAATTCCTTTTCAAGAGCCTCATCCTCTGCTCTGTCCTTGCCACGAGGGCGAGTTCCAGCAAGTGGGAATGTGCTAACCTTTTTCTGCTCAACTTTTACAAGTGTCTCTGGTGATGCACCTGCGATTTCGATGTCATCACTAGAAAAATAAAACATGTAAGGCGATGGATTACTTGCACGGAGCAAACGATATGTGTCAAACAAGCTTCCCTCTGCCTTGGCACTCAAAGGATTAGAAAGTACCACCTGGAAGATGTCTCCTTCCTTAATGTAGTTCTTTCCCTTGGTAACCATCTGACCATACTCTTCTTTGGTAAACTTTGGAGTAATCTCAGATTGAAGCTTCAATGGTGCAAACTCCAGCTTATCACCTGTCTTTAATAAGTTCTTGATGTATTCAAGTCTAGCCTTTGCCGCGTTGTATGACTGAGCGGCATCTAAAACCTGCACACCTGTAATAAGGAAAATCTTTTGTTTGAAATTATCAAAAGCAATAACATCGTCAAACAACATCAAGTCCATATCCTTGAAATCATCCTCTCCGTGATTTCCAAGGTTGAGCTTTGGCTCGCTGTACTTGATGTAGTCGTAAGAAAAGTATCCTACTAAACCACCAGTAAAGGTAGGTAGCCCCTCTAGTCTTGGGCTCTTGTAGTCATCCAGAATCTTTCTAAGGGCCTGACCTGGATGGGCAACCTTACGCTCCTCTACCAAGACCTTGCCTGAATCTGTGTTTTCTTTGATGGATAACAAGCCATCCTGGCATGTCACCTCTAGCTTTGGGTTAAATCCCAAAAATGAATATCTTCCCCATGTCTCTGTTTGACTTGCGCTCTCCAACAGATAACACTGATGGCTTGCAGATTTGAGAATTCTAACAACCTCGATTGGTGTAAAGCCATCTGACAACATTTCTATTGCCACAGGGATACGCTTATAGTCCCCTGTTTTAGCTATTTCAAGTACTTCTTCTAAACTAGGAAACATAATAAGCCTCTTTCATTGTCTTTACGAACTCACCAACATGCTTTGGCGCGTCCTTACCATATTCTTCAATAACTCTAACGATGGCAGAGCCACAGATGGCACCATCGGATATGTTTGCCATTTCAGCAGCCTGCTCCGGTGTAGAGATACCAAAGCCAACAGCTGTTGGGATGTCGGTATTCTTGCGAACTCTGTCAACCAATGATTTGATGTTGCCGTTAAGCTCGCTTCTAGTTCCTGTAACACCAAGGCTTGATACGATATAGATAAAGCCGTGGGCATCAGCAGAAATCATATCGATTCTGTCCTCTGATGTAGGAGCAATCATAGAGATAAACTCTACTCCGTACTTTGCGGCTACATCTTCGAATTCTGCCTTTTCCTCAAAAGGAACATCTGGCAGGATGATTCCACAGATGCCAGTCTCCTGACACTTTCCAAAGAATCTTTCGATGCCATATGAATAAACAACATTTGCATATGTCATAAATACAAGTGGCACATCAACCTGAGTACTCACTTCTTGAACCATGTCAAATACATGGTCTGTTGTCACTTTATTTTTAAGTGCTCTGATATTAGCAGCCATAATAACTGGTCCCTCTGCAGTTGGATCTGAAAAAGGAATACCAAGCTCAATCAAATCAGCCCCGTTAGCCGCAAGTGATTTGATAATTTCTTTACTAGTTTCAAGGTCTGGATCTCCACATGTAATAAATGGAATAAAGGCCTTTTTGTTTTCAAATGCTTTTGTAATCTTACTCATGGATATCCTCCCCTCTATAACGAGCGATAGCAGCGCAATCCTTGTCACCTCTACCGGATACTGTAACAACGATGATTTGATCCTTGCTCATTGTTGGAGCAAGCTTCATTGCATATGCTATAGCATGACTAGATTCAATGGCTGCGATTATGCCTTCTGTTCTAGCGATATATTCAAATGCCTCAACTGCCTCATCATCTGTGATTGGCACATATTCAGCACGTCCAATATCGTGAAGGTAAGCATGCTCTGGACCTACACCAGGGTAGTCAAGACCAGCAGAGATTGAATATACTGGTGCTATCTGTCCGTATTCATCCTGACAGAAATATGACTTCATGCCGTGGAAAATACCAACCTTACCAACGTTGACTGTTGCTGCTGTCTCAAATGTATCGATGCCTCGACCTGCAGCCTCACATCCGATTAGGCGAACACCTTCATCACCTATGTAGTGATAGAAGCTTCCGATAGCATTACTTCCGCCGCCTACGCAAGCAATAACTGCATCTGGAAGTCTGCCTTCTTTATCTAATATTTGCTGTCTAGATTCCTTTGAAATAAATGATTGGAAATCACGAACGATAGTAGGAAATGGATGAGGTCCCATTACAGAACCAAGGCAATAATGTGTGTCATCGATTCTTGTTGTCCATTCTCTCATGCACTCTGAAACAGCATCCTTAAGTGTCTTGGTACCGCTTGTAACCGGCACTACATCTGCACCTAAAAGCTTCATCCTATATACATTAAGAGCCTGACGCTTGGTGTCCTCCTCGCCCATGAAAATAACACATTCCATATCAAGAAGTGCTGCAGCTGTTGCTGTCGCCACACCGTGCTGACCTGCACCTGTTTCTGCAATAAGTCTTGTCTTACCCATCTTTTTGGCAAGAAGCGCTTGACCTAGTACGTTGTTAATCTTGTGGGCACCAGTATGATTTAAATCCTCTCTCTTGAGATAAATCTTGGCACCTCCCAAATCCTCTGTCATCTTTTTAGCATAGTATAAAAGACTAGGACGATTTGCATATTCATCTAATAAAGTTTGGAGCTCTCTATTGAACTCTGGATCATTCTTGTAATGATTGTATGCCTCTTCAAGTTCTTCTACAGCGTTCATCAATGTTTCTGGAATGTACTGTCCGCCGTGAACTCCGAATCTTCCTTTACTCTTAGTCACTGGTTTATCCTCTCTTACCGCATTTACGAATTCTTTCATTTTATGTCCATCCTTAAGCTTGTCGGTTTCGATGCCTGAGCTAACATCAACACCATAAGGCTTTGCTGCTTCTATAGCCTCGGCTACGTTCTCTTGATTGAGACCACCTGCAAGGATGAAAGGCCTCTCAACATCTTCAAGAAGCTTCCAATTAAGGGCTTTGCCCTCACCGTTTCCCGCATCAAACATTATCATGTCGGCCGCTGACTTTTCCGCTGCCTTAACCTGTTCTGGCGCATCTACCTTGAAGGTCTTGATTACAGGAATATTGTTGTCCATAAGTTCTTTGATGTAGTTTTCATCCTCATGTCCGTGAAGCTGTGCCACATCAATAATCTTTTCCTCAAAAAGCTCCTCAACCTCTTTCGCTGGGGCGTCTACAAAAACTCCCACCGCCTTAATCTCTGGATTAAGCATGCTTTTGAGTTTCTTTGCCTGCTGTCTTGTAACATTGCGTCGGCTCTTCTCATAGAAAACAAAACCTATATACTCTGGCTTTAATTCATTTGCCTTTTGAATATCTGCCTCTCGTGTGAGGCCGCAAAGCTTAATTGTTGTCATGTTAACTCTTCCCTCCCTTAAGCTCATTTAACTTGGCTGATTTGTCTTCGGCTCTCATTAATGCTTCGCCAATAAGTACTGCATCAACCTTGGCATTCCTAAGTGCCTCTATGTCCTCAGCACCCTTTATTCCACTTTCAGATACGAAGATAATATCCTCTGGAATCATCTCGCGAAGCTTACTACTATTGCCTGTATCAACCGAAAAATCCTTAAGATTTCTATTATTAACACCTATGATTCTAGCACCTGCTCTGATTGCCTGTTCTACTTCGGCTTGATCGTGAGCTTCCACTAATGCGCTAATACCCAAGTCATCACATATCTTGATGTAATCTCTGATTTGTGGCTCCGAGAGGATGGCACATATAAGAAGTACCGCTTTGGCACCAAGAATCTTTGCCTCGTAAATCATGTATCCATCAACAGTAAAATCCTTTCTGATGCAAGGAATCTTTACCGTATTTGCGATTTGTTCAAGATATTCATCTCTTCCCAAGAACCACTTTGGCTCGGTCAAAACCGATATACAATCTGCGCCTGCTTTTTCATATTCTTGGGCGATTGTAAGATAATCAAACTCCTCTGCGATTATCCCCTTGGAAGGTGATGCCTTTTTGCACTCGCATATAAAAGAAATATCATTTTTCTTAAGAGCTTTCTCAAACTCAAATTCTCCTTTTGAAAGACTTAAGGCCTGAGCCTTGATCTCTTTCAATGATTTTATTGCCTTGGCTGCCGCCACACGCTCCCTTGCATGGTCGGCAAGCTTATCAAGTATAGTCATATTAACTCCAGTCTGTATGTCTGATTAGCAAGCGCCGCTTGCTGTCTTTCCATTTTGCTCCTCTGCATCTTCCTTGATTTCGTTACTCACAAGGATGAATTTTTCAAGTGTCTCAAGGGCCTTGCCTGAATCTATGATTTCACCTGCAAGCTTGATACCATCCGCAAAGCTTTCTGCTTTGCCACCGATGTAAAGAGATGCGCCTGCATTCATAAGTACTGCATTTCTCTTGTGTCCCTTTTCTCCACCGAGGATTGCTCGTGTAATCTTGGCATTTTCTTCTGGTGTGCCACCCTTTAAATCGTCTTTAGTACATTTTTCAAAGCCAAAATCCTCTGGCTCAATCATGTATGTTTTGTACCATCCGTCCTTAATCTCGCAGACCTTGGTTGGAGCGCTCATTGAAATCTCATCAAGCTTGTCCATGCCATAAACAACCATGCCGCGCTTAACACCAAGACTGATAAGAACCTGAGCAAGTGGCTCTACCAAGTATTCATCGTATACACCAAGAAGCTGCATGCTTGGAGTAGCTGGGTTGGTAAGTGGTCCAAGAATATTGAACACTGTTCTAAATCCAAGTTCCTTTCTGATTGGTCCAACATATTTCATTGATGTGTGATACTTCTGAGCAAAGAAGAAGCACATTCCAACTTTATCTAATAGTTCAACACACTTTTCAGGATCCTGCGCAATGTTAACACCAAGTGCCTCCAAACAATCTGCTGTACCGCAAAGTGAAGATGCAGCTCTGTTACCATGCTTTGCTACCTTCATTCCACCAGCAGCTGCAACAAGCGCTGAAGTTGTAGAAATGTTAAAGCTGTGCGCGTTGTCTCCGCCTGTTCCAACAATTTCAAATACCTCCATGCCTGTGTTAACCTTGACCGCATGCTCTCTCATAGCTGCTGCGCAACCAGCGATTTCCTCTATTGTCTCGGCCTTGGTGCTCTTTGTAGAAAGTGCTGCCAAGAATGCTGCATTCTGAGTTGGTGATGTCTCGCCACCCATGATTTCGTTCATAACAGCATAGGCCTCATCGTATGTAAGATCCCCCTTGTTAACGATTTTCTCGATTGCTTCTTTAATCATAATGTTTCTCCTTTCAAACTTCGCTTTCCTTGTAAAATGCTGAAGCGAATTGTCTTTTGGCTTCCCCCTCAGGGGGAAGCTGTCTGCGAAGCAGACTGATGAGGGGCAAAATAAAAAGTCCTTGATAGAAACTTACGTTTCTATCAAGGACGAATAATCTAATCCGCGGTGCCACCTTGATTCATGATAAATCATGCTCTTAACAGGATACCAACATACCCCTGACAACTAACGTATGCCTCACGTCGTGAAATACTCTGCATGAATAATACATTTCCTCACGCCCTCCGGAGTCCATTCCCTAATCACTATCCTACTGCATCCCACCATCGCAGCTCTCTCTCGCTAAAAGCTTAGGCATCATGAAGAGGTACTTCTCTCCCTCATCGGTTTAATCGCTTTATTTTGTTGAAGTAAATATATCACGGCAAACTGACCATGTCAATAAGAATTTCAATAAAAAGTCAAATTGTAATCAAACATTACAAATCGTTCTTGAACTTCTCCCATGCCTCGGGATGATCTACAAAATATCTTGGGCATTCCTTGCCGGTGACATCGTAGTGTCTAATAACATGATCCTTGTCCAAATGAAATTCATCCATAAGCCATCTAACAAGCTTAAGAGTACTTTCATAGGAAGCCTCTGTAAACTTACCAGTTGCATCTGGGTGACAAACCTCTACTGAAATAGTGTCATGATTTCTGTGGTTACTTGCAGCAGACTTTTCGTCGAGAGGGATACACATGATTATTTCCCCATCCATTCCCACCAAAAAGTGTGAGCAAACATCCGAGCCCCATCCGTTATAAAAATCACGATTCTGCTGGGCTGAAGTGCCCGGATTTCCAACATAATGAACTACTATATCATTGATTCCATCAAGCTTCACTCCTGATCTGGATGGGTTTCCCTCTTCTATAAGCTGAACATCAATCCAATCTGGAAGCTCTGTTTCTCGAGCTATTGTAAGTGGATCTTTGCTTTGTTGTATGCGCTCAGTCACAAAATTCTTGGCAACATAAATCATACATGCAAGAATTCCAAGTTCAACGCAAATAAGCAAGAATCTTCCAATAAAGCCTCCCTTCTTTTTTTGAGAAGGCTTTCTTTTGTTTTTACTTAATCTTGGATTTGTGTTATAGCTTCTAGAACTAGCATAGCCATAACTAGAGCCACGATTAGGTGCTTTACGCCTGCTGTTGCTAGTGCCTCTACTAGCACCAGTACTTCTATTGGCATAATTAGATTGCCTCTTAGGAGCAGGCTTTACATAATCATCGAAATCATCATATGATAATTCGCTATCATCCAAGAGACCTTTAGACTTGTAATCACCATAATATTCCTTGGCTTTTTTATCTATGCTCTTGAAATCTACAAACTCACCCTCTAAATCGTAAGGATTTCTACTAGATTTCGAAGTAATTTCTTGATTTGTAGTTTGAGCAGACGCCCGAGCAGAAGTGTTATTTTTAGTTCCACCAAGATTGTCAAAATTCAACTTGCTAAGATCCAAATCTATAGACTTTGCATTTCTATTGGAAAATCTACTTGCACTTCTAGTAGGGTTTGTTTTGCTCTTTCCAACGCTTGATTTGCTGTCACTATGATTTGAACTCTCTCTCATATAGCTGCCGCTACTTAAAATACTTATATCTATTTGTTTGCTAGAACCACCAGCCCTGCTACCACTAGACCTTCTGTCGGAAGATGAATCAGGTCGTACATAGCTATCATAAGATGGTGGATATCCAAAATTATTTATTCCCCTATTGGTCCGTGAATTACCCGAACCAGTTCTCTCGTTGTACCTATTTCCTTCAAATTGAGAATTCAAAATATATCCTTTCTCTTATGCGTTCTCAATTCTCATCATGCGATAAATTCTCTCTAATGGGAGATTGTAACATATTTCCACGTTAAGTTCCAGTTATATAAAACATCAATAACCCTATTATTCTTATTGTATTACATTCTACCTATTTATAATATGCCGATTAGTTACTGCTTCATCTTCAGATTATTTGGGTTTTCTACACTGTTTTTTGGTGTATTGATATTTTGAGAATACGAACCTTCAAATCCGTCATAATTCATAGCATCCCTATATTTTCTAAAATTACCTGAATAACCACAATTTTCAACACCCACATTCTCTTCTAATTTTTTAAACCTCTCATTTAATGCCTCATTTCGATAATTGATTTTATTTAGTATGTTATCAAGTTGTGATTCTTTTACTATTCTATTGCTCATAAGAAACTTCTTCATTTTATAAGATTCAGATAACTCTTCACTATAAGTTTGAATTTCCTTTTCATACGATGGAAATAGTGTACTATCATTAATATAATTCTGCCTCTCATTTTTTAATAGATTTATAACTTCGTTACAATTAATTATATTAACATCAAGTACTTTACTTGTAAGAATAAATTTGTTCTCTCTTTTAATTGTTTCAAACCGCTTCGCATCATATTCTTGGTTCAATAAGATTTGATTTATCAATTCGTTATCAGCTGTAATTATATAATTAGCAAAATTATTATTATCAATCAATTTTTTAACTTTCTCATTTGCATTAACATTCTTCCATGACGCTATTCTGATATTGTTGTCTTCTATAATATTTTTATAATTCGTTATATGCTCTTCAATTGGAACTATATACTTGTTATATACCTCTATGGACTTATCAATTTCCTTCTTAACACCGTTTTCTATATAATGCAATGTAGGAATATTTTCCACTGCTTTTATATATTCCATTTGATAGTTTGTTAGATTTCCATTTTTCAAAAAATAAATTTTTATGTTAGCAATGTTATTAATAACGTTTTTACATGAATTAATATCATTTTTACAATTATTTATTTTTTCCTCAATTTTTCCCATATATATACCTTTATAACTTGCAATAGTTATTTCTTCATCTACTCGCTTCTGGCAGGATTTATAATCTTCTATGTTTTTTTTCAAAACATCAATATTATTTTTAATGTCCTTTATTCTTTTATCAATTTTCCGTACATCATTTACATTCTTACTTCTATTTTCGCTCATATTTAAGTTCCTCCTTAATAAATAACTGTAGTGATTACCATCACAATATTCCTGTACTTATATATCAATAAAATTCTTCATTTTTTTCCATTTCGAGCAAAAAAATTTTAAAAAAAGAGACCCGCGAAAGCGAGTCTCTGAAAAAACAAATCTTTAATTGTTGCCCTTCTTGATTGAGTTCATGAAGTCAGGCATCTTGATGTTGAGCTCTGGTACGTTGCTCTCGGTTGGAGCTGCTGGTGTAACCGCTCTTTGAACTGCTGCTGTAGCAGCTGCGGCTGGTCTGTTGACAGCTGGTGGTGTGTTAGTAACACCTGTCTGACCTGCTGGTGCAGCGTTGCCACGCATTCCTGCAAGTAAATCTGCACTAGACTGCTGTCTAGGCTGAGAATTGTACATCATACCAGATGTGCTGCGGAATGAACCTGCTGGAACTGCAGTTGGCTCACCAAGGCCTGTTGCAATAACAGTAACAGAAACCTCGTCGTCCATGCTCTCATCAACAGTGATACCAAGAATGATATTGGCATCTGCGCCAGTCATATCCTGTACGTAAGATGTAGCCTCGTTGGCATCGTTAAGACCAACATCACCACAGATGTTGACGATAACATCGGTAGCACCCTGGATGCTTGTCTCAAGAAGTGGAGATGCAACAGCGGCCTTGACAGCCTCGAGAGCTTTCTCGTCGCCCTTGGCAGAACCGATACCTACGTGAGCTAGGCCCTTATCCTTCATGACTGTCTGAACATCAGCGAAGTCAAGGTTGATAAGTGAATTCTTGGTGATAAGATCTGTAATGCCCTGAACAGCTTGGTGGAGAACACCATCAGCCATACGGAAGCTCTCACCGATGCCCATGCTCTTGTTACAGATTTCTACAAGCTTTTGATTTGGAATAACGATGAGTGTATCAACGTTTTCCTTGAGGCGCTCTATACCGTTTAAGGCATTGTTCATACGTGGCTTGCCTTCGAATTGGAAAGGCTTAGTAACAATGCCTACTGTAAGAATGCCTTGTTCTTTGGCGATTTTGGCAACAACCGGAGCAGCACCTGTACCAGTACCACCACCCATACCACAAGTGATGAATACCATATCTGCACCCTTAATAGCTGAAGATATATCCTCAGCGCTCTCCTCGGCTGAGCGCATACCAACCTCTGGGTTGGCTCCGGCACCCTTTCCTCCTGTTGTTTTCTCACCTATAGCTAAAAGAGTAGGCGCCTTGCATAAATCAAGTGCCTGCTTATCAGTGTTGATTCCAATAAATTCAACTCCCCCAATACCCTCTTCAACCATACGCTTCACGGCATTGTTGCCGGCTCCGCCTACGCCAACAACAATGATTCTGACAGGTGCACCTGTCTCATCAGTCGTAATGTTAATCAAAACCATATCCTCCTTCTATTATGCATACCTCTGCGGGAGGTCAAAAAATCTCTAAAATTGAAAATTACTATTATAATATTATAGTTTTTCAGGTCATTTAGCAACCTTTTTTGAGAAAAAAATGACTTTTATTATTCTGCCGCAACATCTTTCTCGAACACAATATCTGTGTTTTGATTTGAAAATTTCTCTAGATGTAGTGTTCCAGCCATGCCCTCGATGTTAGGAAGTATCCATATCATACGTTGGATTTTCTCCTCAAGATACACACTACTTCCAAGCGCAATTCTGTAGGTATCATATTGAAGTGTTATGTACCCATTTTCGTCGTAAGAAATTGCATTTGGCATCAAATCATTCTTTCTCAGAATCTTGATTAGTGAAGTCAGATAGCCAATCTGAGATTCACCGATAGAGAGCTTTTCCCCCACTTTTGGCTTTTTACATGTAACCCCTTCTACCTTCATGTACCCTCGGTCAACAAATGTCTCGCTGATTTCGGCAATACGACCGTTGTAATTAAAGTAGATGTATTTTCCATCCTCCTCATATACATAGCCTAATATAGGCTTTTCATTACATTGTATGGTGACTGAATTCATGCCTGTAAGCTTCACCTCAAACGACTCGATGAATTCAGCATCTCCCTTTGGCATAAATTTATTTTTTAAAAATGCGTAAACTGCATTTGACGAATACTTGTCGTCTAGAATATATCCTTGTATTTCCTCTGGGGTGTAAAGATCTGTCCCCTTAACCTTTACGGATTTGAGCGGGCAGAGAAAATATGCCGCAGCGCCAAGAATAGCCGCCAAAATAACTAGCCCAAGAATAAATTCAATTATCATAAGACCTATGCCAATGCGCCGTCTTTTTCTACGCCCTCTAGCCATTTATCTACCCCTGTATAAATCCTTAATCGTCTTCAAAATCCATGTTCTTGGAGACACTGAGTGCCAGTCCAAGCTCAGTCAAAAGAATTGCCACCGATGTACCACCATAGCTGATAAGCGGCAAGGTGACACCTGTGTTTGGTATTGAATTGGTCACAACCGCAATATTAAGAACAACTTGAATTGCAATATGTCCCATGATTCCAATGCAAATATATGAACCAAATAAATCCTTTGCATGACTTGCTATAAATAGCAGTCTGTAAAGCATCAAAATATACAAAAGAATAATGCAAACCGCACCAAATACACCAAGCTCCTCACAGATAATAGAGAAAATCATATCGTTTTGAGCTTCTGGAACTATGTATTTTTGCATACTTCCGCCAAGACCCTTACCAAACAATCCACCGCTGCCAATTGCATAAAGAGCCTGCAAGGTTTGGAATCCTGAACTAGAAAGATAGTTTTCAGGATGAAGCCAGGCGTCGATACGTCCGGCACGATAGCTTGCAAGTGCAATATAAATAACAACTAGTACAAGCGCCCCGGCTGCGGCTCCAACAAAATGCCATAGCTTTGGTGATGCAATAAAAATCATGATAAAGGCAATTCCCATGATGATTACCGCTGTCGAAAGGTTATTGTAACCTACGATTGTGAAGATTGGCAAAACTAAAGCCAAGGTCATTATGGAAGCCTTGAAATTCCTCTGAGCCTTTGGCGCTCTATCTATGATGCTAGCCAATAAAATGATAACAGCTACCTTTGCTATCTCAGAAGGCTGCACAGAAATACCACCGATATTAAGCCATCTTGATGATTCATTGAGGGTTGTACCCACAAAAATAACCAGTATACATAAAACATTTGCCACCAGATAGATTGGCCAAGCCAAGGCAGCCCATCTGCGGTAGTCAATCTTGGTGGTAAAAAACATGCCCACAAAACCAAGCATGGAAGCTATGAGCTGCTTTTTTAGATAGTACACTGAATTACCTCGCTTTAGTGCTGCGGCATAAGCCGAAGTGCTGTAGAGCATAACTAGCCCCAAAGCAAGAATGAAGATTACAATAAAAAGCAGTGTGTAATCAAAATTCAAAAGCTTTTTAATTTTCTTTCTTTGCTTTGCCGCTTTCCTCGATGCAGCTAACTCAGACTCTCTAACCATTTATAATCCCCAAAATCTATACTAAAAAATATGTAAAAACACATAGAAAAATCGTAACCGTAGTAAACACTGCTACTACCTTTACTTCAGACCATCCGCCAAGCTCGTAGTGGTGATGAATAGGCGCCATTCTAAAAATTCTCTTACCGCCTGTCAGTTTAAAGTAACCAACCTGAAGCATCACTGATAATACTTCTACAAGATAAATAACTGCAACAATAATTATAAATAACGGCATCTGAAGCATATAAGCAACTGACACAACAAATCCGCCAAGGGCAAGCGAGCCTGTATCGCCCATGAAAATCTTGGCTGGATGAACATTATACATTAAAAATCCAAACAAACCGCCAATCATAACGGCAATTGCAGGAGTGATATCTGGAGACAATTGAATTGACACAAGTCCAAAAAATCCAGCTATTGCAAGTGTAACTGATGTTGCAAGTCCATCTAAACCGTCTGTAAAATTCGCACCATTAACTGTACCAAGAACAGCAAGATATAAAAGAGGAATTGCAAGCCATTTGATATCAAGAAGTGCTCCTGTAATAGGTAATCTGAGCTCTAAGGATACATCTGAAAACTTAGCCATATAAACAGCAAAGCCTGTTGTAAGTAAAAGCTGCCCCAGCATCTTTTGCCATGCCTTTAATCCGTCAGAACTGCGCTTTAAAGCCTTGAGCAAGTCATCTAAGAAACCTAACACGCCATATCCAACTGTCAAATAAATGATTGGATAGATGTGAGGCGCTTTTCTTGCATAGAAAAGACCTAAAACCAAAAAGGCCAAAAGAAACATGATTCCGCCCATTGATGGTGTGCCGTTCTTGCACTTGTGCTCCTCTATGTATTCTCTCTCAGTGTTTCCCATTTTGAGCTTTCTAAGAAGAGGGATACACACTGGTCCCACTGCCAAAACAATAATAAACGCAACCATCATAGGTACAAATATCTCTAACATAATATAACTCCAATTCTCTCTAACCAATTATTCTATTGAATCTCATCCTCCGGCTCATCCTCCGGATTTGCGGTAGATTCTTCTCCTGCAGGTGTATCGCCTGCCGCCTCATCAACCTGAGAATTTGCTGCCGCCTGAGCTTGAGCTTGCTCTGTAAGAGAAGCTGCCGCCTGGGCCTCCTCCTCTGCTGAGAGGGATGATTGAATGCCCAAGTATGGAAGTGTCTGGGCAAAGATGTCGTGTACGATTCCCTGAGCAAAATTACTGTGAGCCTGATCGTCAACCTGTGGCTCATCAACGATTACATATACCACTACCTGAGGATTATCTACAGGAGCAAATCCTATAAAGGATACCAGGTAACGCCCTGTTTTACGTGGTAGCTTCTCGGCTGTACCGGTCTTTCCACCGATTCTGTAGCCCTCTACCCCAGCCAAAGAACCAGTACCATCAGAAACTACATATTCAAGATATCCCTTCATTATTTCGCTGACTTCTGGAGATATCGTCTTTTTTAAAAGTGTTGGTTCGATTTCTGATACAGTGTTGCCGTTTGAATCAGTAATCTTGGTAACCAAATGTGGCTCGTAAAGATTGCCACCGTTGATTATCGAGCAAAAGCCTGAACCCAACTGAACCATAGTTGTATTGAAGTTCTGCCCAAAAGAGTTGGTTGCAAGATTGACCGCATGCTTCAAATCGCCTTGGCTATATATTAAACCAGCTGTACTTGCCTCACCCGGCAAGTCAATTCCAGTTTTTTGACCAAAACCAAATATCGATTGATAGCTTGAAAAGGTATCCGGACCAATAACTCTAACCATCTGCATCAAAGCATCGTTGCATGAGTTTGATAACGCATCAGCGATTGTCTGCTGACCGTGACCACCCTTTTTCCAAGCAACGCAGTGGATGACATCAGGATAACCTGAAACTAGCTCACCACCGTCACAGAAGTATGTTTCATCGCCGTTTAGGGCTCCTGATTCAAGTCCCATGGACACAGTAAAAGGCTTGAAAGTAGAACCTGGCTCGTATGTGTAGGTGATTGGGAAATTCTGCCAGATTTTGTTTAGTTCATCCATCTTTTGAGTCTCGTCCATAGCCTCAATATCTTCTTTGGTGAAGTATGGAGTTAAATCACGAGGATTGTTTAAGTCGAAACCTGGGTACTGCGCCATAGCAAGAATCTCGCCAGTATTAGGGTTCATAACCAAAGCTGCTGTGTGCTTGGAACCAAGACCTCTAGGGTCATCAGGATGATCCTTGTTCCACTGAGCAAGGGTCTCTTCGTTGAATTTTTTGACAGCGTTTTCGGCAACCGCCTGAATATTTACATCCAAAGAAAGGATGATGTTGCTTCCGTTGGTTGCATCTATGGTTGTCTGCTCTAGATTGCTGTCGGAATTGAGATAGCCGTATGTACGACCGTTGACACCATTGAGCACGTTGGAATACTTGTTTTCAAGACCAATTACGCCAACATTACCACTGCTGGCATAGCCGATTGTGGCAGCGGCCAATGAATCGTATGGATACTGTCTGATGTATTCCTTTTCAAACCAAATGCCGAAGATTTTTTTCTTGTATTCGTCTGATTTTTTGAGTTCGAGAAATGCGGACATTTCCTCGTAAGGAACCTTTTTAGCCAAAATGTAGTACTCAGATTTAGGGTGATCCTCCAACTGCTTTTTCATAACATCGATGTCGATTTCTGGGAAACATTGCTCCACCGCCTTGATTGTGGAACGAACTCCATCCTTTTCTGGGTCTTCCTTTTTGTTGGCATTAAGTACCTTACAATCCAAAATAACATTGTATACATCCACGCTAGTTGCAAGCACTGTGCCTCTAGCATCTACAATGTCACCCCTTTGAAATGGGATTGTAGTGCTGTCATAGTCCTGTTGAGATAGGACTATCTTTTCGTATTTAGCCCCACTGCTGTGTTGGATGTACATTACTCGTCCTATTAGAACGACAAAAAGAATACAAACCGCTCCAAACACTAACCAGAGTTTCCGTTGCATTCTTTTTAAAATTTTATTATTAGGTTTAAGCCTTCGCCTTTTATTGTTTGTAGCCATAACAGTAATCAATCTCTCTAAGGAATGTCATGATACTGACTCATGTAATCAGAACCATCTACACTATAATACACTATTTGGCTATTGGTTGCATACACCATCCCCAAATCCTTTATGGCTTTATCCTTTATTTCAGAAAGATTTGTAGTAGTGGCAATTCTGCTTTCGGCCGCCTTGTTATCAGCCTTTACCGATGATAACTGGCTCTCTAATCTGGAAATATTGTTCATTCTAGATGATACATTTGTCTGTAAGCCAACATAGCCAACTAGCATTCCGACTGTAAAAATAACTGCTACTATCATATAACCTGTTAATAATCTATTTCGTCTAAGAGCCGCAGCTCGTCTTCTGTCTGTGATTCTCTGCCTGCGAGCTGCCTCCTCTCGTCTTTCCCACTCACGCTGTTCACGAGTAGGCAGTCTCCTGGCAGGTCTTGCATAAGACTCTTCTTTTCTAACCGCGTTTCCTTGTTGATAGTAATAAGTCTTTAACTCCTGCATACCTTAACTCCTTTAAATGTCTTGCAAATTAAAACTAGTAAAATTTGTAAGCTCATATCATGTGCTGCAAACCTTGTTTCCAAGATTTAATTTACTTTCTCAAATACTCTAAGTTTTGCGCTCTTGGATCTAGAGTTCTCTTCTATCTCCTTGTCGCTAGGCAAGATAGGTTTTCTAGTAATAACCTTGCCTTTTGATTTCTTGCCACATACACATACTGGAAAATCCTTTGGACATGTACATGGATCTTCATTTCTCTTGAAGGCTACCTTTGTGATGCGATCTTCCAACGAGTGGAATGTGATGATACAAAGTCGCCCGCCTGGATTTAACAAATCAATCATGTCATCGATGTGATCCTCAAGCACTGTCAACTCACGATTGAGTTCTATTCGAAGTGCCTGATAGGTCCTCTTTGATGGATGCCCTTGACCAACCTGTGCCTTCTTTGGAATGCTTTCGGCGATAATCTTATTAAGCTGACCCGCTGTAAGTATTGGTGCCTTTTCGCGTTCCTTCACGATGTTTTTAACTATCTGCTTTGAAAACTTCTCCTCCCCATATGCATATAGAACTTTTACCAAATCCTCTGGCGCGTATGTGTTAACAATATCTGCGGCAGTCATTGGATTGTCCTTGTCCATTCGCATATCAAGAGGTGCGTCTTCCACTCTGTATGTGAAGCCTCTGTCGGCTTCGTCTAACTGAAAGCTTGATACTCCAAGATCGAGCATGATGCCATCCACTCCGGTCACTCCAAGCTCAGCTAATCTCTCTTTCATAAACTCATAATTACTGTGAATAGTGGTAACTCTATCAGTAAACTCTGACAATCTCTCCCCTGCCGCTTTTAAAGCGTCGGTATCCTGATCAAAGCCATACAGATGACCCGTGGTAAGACGGCTGGCGATTTCATATGAATGTCCTCCACCACCCAAGGTGCCATCAACATATATGCCGTCAGGCTTGATTTTCAAATTGTCGATTGTCTCATTTAAGAGCACTGAATAATGGTTAAATTCCATGTCACCCTCATATCAGCTTTAGTACTTTGGCTTGCGCTTAAGGCTAGATTAAATTCCAAGTCCTAGCTCTGCCATGTGCTCTGCTATTTCATCCATGTCATCGTAAGAGCCTTCAGTCGACCAGCGCTCCTTAGACCAGATTTCTATTCGGTTTAAAACACCGACTGAAACCACTTCTTTATCGATTCCTGCGTATTCCTTTAGGTTGCTCGGAATAAGCACTCTTCCCTGCTTGTCGATATCACATTCTGCTGCTCCTGCAAAGAAGAATCTGGAGAATTTTCTAGCATCTTTGGTGGTAAGTGGAATCTCACGGAATTTCTCCTCGATGGTTTGCCATTCGCTAAGCGGATAAACAAACAGGCATCCATCAAGACCTTTGGTGGCAACGAAGCGTTCTCCTAGCTGTTCACGAAACTTGGCAGGCATAATAAGACGATTCTTAGCGTCTATATTGTGACTGTATTCCCCCATGAACATGAGACTCTCTCCTCCTTTCCACCACTTTGTGACACTTTCTATCCACTTTCCTCCACTTTTAACTACATTTTAAACCTTTTTTGACAAAAAAACAACCCACAAACCGTGAAAAATCAACGTTTTCTATATGTGGTGGAATGTGGAGGAAATTTTTTCAAAAAACACAAGATATGCAAAATCTGTCTCGAATAATGCTGGATTATTTCTAGAAATTAAAAATATTATTATCAAAATGGGAAAAAAAAAGAAAATTTTATTGAATAATAAATGAAGTCGACTGATATTAGAAACTTGAAAATAAAATATATGAGTGCTAACTAAGATAAATTTTTTACGACAAGAAAATTTATCTACAAGAATAAACAAAGATTAAGATAATAAAGGAGATTATTATAATGAAAACTACACTAAGTACCATTTTGGAAATCACACCCATTTTAAAAGCAAACATCATTGAAAATTGTAATTTCAATAATCTGCAAAGAATTAATAACTCACTAACTATTAATGAATTGAAAAATGCCGTCAAAATGATGGAGGAAGCAAATAAAACCCTGCGTATCATGAATAACAATAAAGATACTGCGTATTTAGAACATTTAGACAATCCAGCTGATTATAGAGTAAGCCAACAAGCATCGACAATACATACCACATATAATGAATCTTACGGATTAGTACATTCATCTACTACTAATTTAATAAACGAAATGAGTAGAGCTAGAGGAACATACCCAAATAATATAGGAGAAATAAATGAATTAGGAAAACGATTTACTAAATTATTAACTCAAAATGTTTCAAATTATTCTCATTCAATTGATAATATTATACAACACAATATTGGAAATCCTCTGAACGCATCTAAAGCGCTACAATCTTTTATATATCTAACAACTGAGGAGCGCTTAGCTCAATCTCTTGTAACTTTTTTTAAATTAGATAAGAATATTTTGACTCCACTAAAGGAAACCAGACGAGCATCCAAAAATAGAATGATTAATACTTTCAGTGATATTAAAAATTGTAATGAAAACCTATCTGAAGCTGGAAAATCAATCGTCGATGCATGTGATGCTGAACTAGAAAACAAAAAAGACTTGGCAGAACGAAAAAAAAATGATGCATATAAAAAATTGAGTTCCGTACAAATAGGAGCTTTAACACCAATTGAAAAAAATTATTTCCAGCAACTTCAATCAGCATTACAAAATATTCCTAACTATAGTTATGCAATTTTAAATAATCAAAGTTTATCGAATCCTAGTTCCTCAATTGGACGAAATACTAACAATCCTAATGGTCACTCTGCAAGAAATAACCAGCAATCAAATAATAATAATTATTTAAATCGAACATTAAAAAATCAAAAAGTACATATATCAAAGCGACTAACGCCTGAACAAAAAAACCAGATTTTTAATCAGATGCGGAATTCTGCATTTACTCGGGCACAGAGTTTTGTAGTTACTCCTACACCGGTTCCGGCACAGGGTTTTGTAGTTAATCCTGCACCGGTTCAGGCACAGGGTAATGCATCTACTGTTTTGCCAGAGGGTGTTTTAACTAATTGGGCACAGGGTTTTGTAGTTACTCCTACACCGGTTCAATCATCTTACACAGGCCCAGTAAATAATAAACCAATAACTACTACGACAATAACCAATAATTCACAAAATCTTCAACAAAATATTTCACAGAAATAACTTTATACTTACTTATATAATTCTTGAAAAAGAAAAAACGAAAAAGATTGCAAATTGCAATAATAAAAAACAATAAAAAGCTCCAAAATCATTGATTTTAGAGCTTTTTTGTTGTTCACTAATCAGTTTTATGTTTGCGGAACCTTTTTATTTTTCTTTATATTATATACATACAACGCTGTTCCAATCACTACAAGTACTGCTGCCAGAACCTGAGACACAGCCAAATTTGTTCCCCAGAGCTTTAGCTGATCGGTTCGAAGCCCTTCAATCCAGAACCGGCCTGCGCCGTATATAATCAGATAAAAGAAGAATATCTGACCTTCGAACTTCTTGCGCTTTCTGTACCAAATCAAGAAAATCAATAGCGCTAAATTCCATAACGACTCGTACAAGAATGTCGGATGAACCGAGATGTACAGTGTGCCATTCATGCTTACTCGGTTCTGTTCCATGTCTGGAGTAATCACAGCTCCACGCCCTGTATCGGCAGCAACCCTCGAAAATGGTAAAAGCATCGCAAAGGGGCCATCTGTATATTGACCAAAACACTCTCTATTGAAGAAGTTGCCCCAGCGGCCAAATATCTGACCTATGATGACACCCATTATGGCTACATCATAAACCTTAAGCAATTCAAACTTCTTTATTTTACAAAGAATGCTTATGCAAGCAATTCCGGCGAGAACACCACCATAAATTGCTAATCCACCCTGCCTAATATTTAATATACTGGAAAGATTGTCCTTGTAGTAATCCCACGCAAAGATTACGTAGTATAATCTGGCTCCAAAAACACCAACTACAATCGTGATTATACAAATATCTAAGAATTGATCTTCGTTGAATCCAACTCTCTTTGCTTCTTTAAGAATAAAACTTACCCCAACCAACATACCTATAGCAATGATTACGCCATAAAAAGCAATGAAAAAGGATCCTACATAGAATCCTTTTCCAACATTGTCTAAAGTAATATGCAGATGGGGAAAAATAATGCTGTTGTCCATCTTATTTCTCCCAATTATTCTACGTCATTAAACAGCTGATAGATTTCTATCTTTAGTGCATCTGTATCTGTCATCCCCACAAAGATACAGCCGTATTCATAAACATTACCCTCTAGCTCGTTAACCCGAACGACCTTAAAGATAGATTCGATAGTTTCTTTGGTCCATATTTGAATCTTGGCATCAAAGCATGCGCCAACCTCAAATTGTATATCTGGAACTCTAAAAGCAAGTCCTGTCTTTGAGATATTGGTGACATCAACCTCCATATATCTAACAGTTGTGATGTTCGCCTCGTCTATTCTTTCGATTTCGACTTTGACATCAATATCAAGACGTTTGTGTTTTCTCTTCTCCTCCATGGCTTCCCTCCAATCAATAATTAATCGTTATGCCTTAAGGTTAATATTCTTGCTCTTAAGCTTTTCTACTATTTCATCAACTACCGCCTGCACCTCGTCATGTGTAAGTGTGCGCTCGTCGTCACCGAACAACAATCTGACTGTAATTGACTTGCTAGAACCATCTGAATATACGTCAGCAACACCGACCTTTTTCAGAATGCTATAAGCTTCCTTTACTATTGTATCATTTATTTCAGAAAATTTCTCTGCTACAAATGATAAATCTACTTCGATTGAAGGATATTTTGATGGCTCAACGTATGAAATAGGCTCCTGAGCTATGTCAGCAAGGGCTTCAACGTTGATTTCAGCGAATACAATAGCTGCCTTTTTATCAATCTTCTTTGAAACAAGCGGATGAGCAACGCCAATCTCACCTATTTCTACACCATCAAGCATTAAAGCATTAAGATTCTTTGGATGCTCATATGAATGAGTTGCTTCTTTCTTGCTGTATGTAAGAGCTTTATGTCTAACATCCTCTACTGTTTCAGCAAGCATGTCGCGCAGCTCAAAATAAAGCTTTTCAAGAGACTTTGTCTTTGAGAACAATGTGATGCAAAGCTTTTTCTTTTCATCGCAAAGACCATCTGACTTGAGGCCTTCAACCACACGTCCAACCTCGAAAATACCAAAATCAGTAGCATAGCCAGTGTTGTAGTTCACCTGACAAAGCTGTGTAGGAATAATTGAACGTCTAATTGTTTCTATATTAGGATTTGTAGAGTTTGCAAGCTTGATGTTTTCCTCTACTTCCATTCCAAGCTTCTTGTATTCATCAGCGTACTGCCATACATAAGAATGCACCTCATGAAGGCTGAATCTCTTAACAAGGATGTCCTTTATTCTATCCTCTACGTTCTTGGTTTCGTCCATGCGCACTGGATATAGTGGCGCTGTTGTTGTAACCAAATCGAAGTTGTCGTATCCGTAAATACGTGTGATTTCTTCGATGATATCTGCTTTGAGACTAACGTCCTTTGTTGCACGATATGATGGAACGTCAACGTGGAAGTTGTCCCCATCCTGCTTTACTGTAAAGCCAAGAGCTGTAAGTGTTTCTACAATGTGCTCGTTGGTGATTTCTATTCCAGTGTACTTGTCAACAAATGCCTTATCAAAATCAAGCGCAACCTTTGGATAGTGGAATGCGTATTCATCTGTAAGTGCTGAAACCACCTGCACACCTGGGTCGATATCAAGAAGAAGCTTCATGAAACGAGCGATTGCAACGGTAGTCATCTCTGGATCTAGACTCTTCTCGTAACGAGCAGATGCATCTGTTCTGTGTGCAAGACGAACTGCACTCTTTCTTATTGAAGCAGCATTGAATGTTGCAGACTCAAGTGTAAGTGTAGTTGTGTCATCAACAATTTCTGAATCAAGACCGCCCATGATACCGGCGATAGCAACAGGTGTGTTGTCGTTGCAAATCATAAGTGTATTTTCGTCGATGTTGCGTTCTACTCCATCAAGAGTTGTAAATGTAAATGGCTTGTCAAATCTCTTGATTCGAATCTTGCCAACCTTGCGCGAATCAAAAGCGTGCATTGGCTGACCCATTTCAAGCATGAGATAATTTGTTAAATCTGTAAGAAGATTGATTCCTCTCATACCGCAATAGTAGAGACGGATGCGCATGTTCATCGGTGCAACGTTCTTTTCGATGTTGGCCACCTGAAGAGATGAATATCTCTGGCAAAGCTCATCCTCAATCTTCATATCAATCTTTTCAAGATTGTCGTATTTGCTAAGGTCGATTGTTGGAAGCTCCTTGAGCGGACGCTTTGCAATTGTAGCGAACTCTCTGGCGATTCCATAGTGACCCCAAAGATCTGGTCTATTTGTGAGAGACTTGTTGTCTACCTCAAAGATGATATCATCGATTTCATATAAATCCTTGATATCTGTGCCGTTGGCAGCATCTTCAAGAATATCCATGATACCATCGTTGTTGTCTGAAATACCGATTTCCTTTTCAGAGCAGCACATACCATAAGAATCAAAACCAGCAAGTGGTCTTGGTGCAATAGTAATATCACCAATCTTTGCACCTACCTTGGCAAATGCTGTCTTCATACCAACGCGAACATTTGGAGCACCACAGACTACATCTGTAAGCTTGCCATCGCCTGCGTCTACCTTTAATAAATGAAGCTTTTTAGATTCTGGATGTTCTTCTACTGATTTGATTTCAGCTACTACTATTCCAGATAAATCTTCACCTTTGTGGAAAATATCATTTTCAACCTCTGCTGTTGCAAGAGAAAACTTAGAAATAAGCTCCATCTTGTCGAGACCTGAAAGGTCAACAAAATCAGAGATCCAATTCATTGAAATAAACATATCTAAGCCCTCCCTTACTGCTCGTCATCTGTGAACTGAGCGAGGCTGTTAAGATTGCCACTGTTCAAGTCACGAATGTCTTTAATACCGTATTTCATCATTGCAAGTCTTGTGAGACCAAGACCGAAGGCAAAGCCTGTGTATTTCTCTGGGTCGATGCCACCCTCTTCAAGAACCTTTGGATGAACCATGCCGCATGGACAAAGTTCAAGCCATCCTGAGTGCTTGCATGAAGGGCATCCCTTACCACCACAGTTGAGACAGTTGATATCTAGCTCAAAGCCAGGCTCCACAAATGGGAAGAATCCTGGACGAAGTCTTACCTTGATATCACGTCTGAACACTTCTGATAACATAGTCTTCATAAAGTAGATAAGATTTGAAATAGAGATATCCTTACCTACCATAACGCCTTCCATCTGGAAGAATGTATTCTCGTGGCAAGCATCTGTTGCCTCGTTTCTAAAGCAGCGACCTGGGAAGATAGCCTTAATAGGTGTTCCATCTTCGATGAGCTGCTTGCGATATTTTTTGTAGATTGCATTTTGGGCAGCTGTTGTCTGAGACTTGAGAAGCTGTCCATTTTCAAGATAATAGGTATCCTGCATATCACGCGCTGGATGATACTTTGGAATATTAACTGACTCGAAGCACTCGTAGTCAGTAACCACCTCGCTGTAATCCTCAACAGTAAATCCCATTGATTTAAATATTGTTTCGCACTGACGCTGAACAAGTGTGATTGGATGATAACTACCCTGTTCAAAATGCTCTGGAAGTGAAATATCAAACTCAGGAACCTTGTCGATTTCCTTTTGAAGCTCTAAAGCTGCTATCTCATCCTTCTTAGCTGCAATCTTGTCTGCAACAGTGTTTTTAAGCATATTAACTTTCTGACCGAACTCTTTTTTCTCTTCCGCTGAAAGCTTGCCCATTTCTTTCATGGCAGCTGTGACACTACCCTTTTTGCCAAGGTAAGCAACACGGATGTTTTCAAGCTCTTCAGAATTCTTGATGTTCTGAAGCTCCGCCTCGAACTTGGCACTTAATTCAGAAATAATATCTACCATAGGTGGCCTCCCTAAATAAAAATCTCATTCAAGCTAAAATTTTAGCAGTTAGTATATTTAAATACAACCCATATTGTCCCCTTCCACAAAAGGATGAATACTTATTTTTTGTCAGCCGATGAAGTATCTATAATCATCATAGCATCTCCGAAGGAAAAGAATCTGTACTTTTCCTCTACAGCCTTGGCATAGGCAGCAAGCACATTCTCACGCCCTGCAAGAGCACTAACAAGCATTATGAGGGTTGACTGCGGCAGATGGAAATTGGTGATAAGTCCATCTATAACTTTAAATTGATATCCCGGATATATAAATATCTGTGTCCATCCGCTCTTTGGAACCAATGGCTTATCTGCCTCAGCAGCAGATTCTAAGGTGCGGGTGCTTGTTGTTCCAACTGAAATAACCCGGCCTCCATTTGCCTTGGTTTCATTAATGATGTCACAAGCTTCTTGATTAAGCTCATAAAACTCAGAGTGCATATGATGCTCTAAAACCTCTTCCTCTTTGACTGGTCTAAATGTACCTAATCCAACATGAAGAGTAACCTCTGCTATCTTGACACCCATAGCCCTAACCTCATCTAATAGTTCTGGCGTAAAGTGCAAGCCCGCAGTAGGAGCAGCCGCAGATCCATCAAACTTGGCGTAAACCGTTTGATATCTGTCTCTATCCTTGAGCTTGTGGGTGATGTACGGAGGAAGCGGCATTTCGCCAAGCTTATCAAGTATTTCCTCAAAAATACCATCATAGCTAAATTCGATAATGCGGTTTCCCTCGTCGACTATGTCGACAATCTTTCCAATCAAAAGACCATCCCCAAAGGATATTTCCATCCCCGGACGGGCCTTTTTGCCTGGCTTAACCAGACATTCCCACTGATTATCGCTGATTCGTTTTAATAAGAGTATCTCGACCTTGCCGCCAGAACCAACTCTGGCGCCGTATAGTCTTGCTGGAATAACTCGAGTGTTGTTGATAACCAAGCAATCTCCTGGTTTAAGATATTCCTTAATATCATAGAAATGACGATGCGCAATCTCACCTGTATTCTTGTCAAGAACCATCAGCTTTGAATTGCTGCGTTTTTCCAATGGATCCTGAGCAATCAATTCCTCAGGAAGATAGTAATCAAAATCCTTAACTAACATTGATTTATTCTTTCTATATAAAAATATTTTATAGTTAAAATCCACTCCACTACATTCAATAATTTTTGCGCCATTGGCAGAAAAATATCGCCAGCATATTTTAGCACACTGGCGGAGCATTCACAAATTAACTAGACCTTTAAATTTTGTGAAAAAGTTTACTTTGTCTTCTTAATCCTTAACTTAGCTTTAAATCGTGCCCACGCATTACCAAAGGCGTCATGAAAGAATACGTTAGCTTCCGCCGACATCAGCATAAAATACATGCAAAAATACAGCCAGAACATAAATAGCATCATAGTCGCCAGTGCACCATACATTGAGAAGGTGTTGAACACTCGAACCCAAATTGCCAAGAACAAACTGAACACATACCAGCTGATAGCACAGATAATGCCACCTGGCAACTGACTAACAAATCTGAGATGCTTATTTGGTAGCACTGTAAATAAAAACGTAAATACGATAACAAGGAAGATGAACACAAAGATTCCCCTAAACAATGGTCGAATACCAACCGCATACGCAATCACACCGTAGTAGTTCTTTGCATAATACTGAAGCTGCTGGGTAAAGACCATCATAAGCATGATTACTACTATTACTGATAATAGAATCATTGTATAAAAAATCGCTCTAAATCTTCTAGCGAACCAGTTTCTAGTTTCTTCTATTTTGTTGACCTGATTAAGCCCAACCATGAGGTTTTGGAATGCTTTACCCGAAGACCAAATTGCCATCAAAGCAGAAACAGAAATGGCACCAACTGAGGCCTGAGTAACAAGCTGAACCACCTTTGCCACATAAGGCGAAAAATCCTCTGGGCAGACGTTATAAATCAGTTCGTTCATATATTGATTAATAGGTGGAACGTATCCAGCAATCCACACTAAAAGCATCGTAAATGGGATTGAAGACATAATCATAAAATATGCAGTTTGAGCAGCATAGGCACCGATGTTATCGCGCCCGCACTTGTCTAAATATGTTTTACCATAACCTAAAAATGTCCACATAATTTTTATCTCCTTCAAGAGTAAATTCTAGCAAAATATAAAGACATTTAAAAGCCCCCTAGACCAAAATATCGTGGCATATATTTCCACCATAAAACCGTAAAATTTTTATTTGGGTTAGATATTTGTTTTTAAGACTCTCTCTTTTAAAATCACAGTCATCTATTCTTCTTCTAAAAACGTGGCATCCCTACTGGGTTAGATATTTATTCTTTTACAAATTAAAAAGAGTTTGAAGCCATCACCCCCTCTATTCATTTAAGTTTCATGTATTAATAATGTTATTTAAGAAAGTTAATCTGAGTTTGTATCTTTTAAGAACCTCCCTTCTCAAAATCAAAGTTATCTATTCTTCTTCTAAAATCGTGGCATCCCTACTGGGTTAGATATTTGTTTTTTTACAAATTAAAAAGAGTCTGTAGCTATCAAGCTCTGTATTCATCCAAGCTTCACGTGTTAGTGAAGCGGGATGAATATAGGCTTGAGAGCGTAACAGACTCTCATACATTTTCAACATATCTAACCCAGAGTGCCGGGCCTATCAATTGACTCCTAGCTCCGGCTAGGTGGATCGCCGCAACTAATCTTTTGTCTTCCACTGCTAAGGAGGCCTGACAGCCAATCAGAAATATAGGCATTCCGTTCAAAGTAAATGTAGGTTCAAAATGGATAAGTTAAATCGTACATCCCAGGTTAGATCCAATTTTTTGGTATGTTTACTACCTACGATTATAGTACACCATATTTGTGTTAAAATAAAGAACCTTTTTTGCACAGAAAGTGTATTTGAGAGTTAAAATACATCCTTTTAAAAACAGTGTTTTTTTGCTTTATATGAAGTCGAAAATTGAGTTCCCATAAAGCAAAAATGAACCCCTTTATATGGTTGAATATAAAGGGGCTCATAATTAAATTTCAGTATTTACAATCTAATGATTAGAGCTGAGGACCTGCAGAAACAAGTGCCTTACCAGCTTCGTTAGATGTGTACTTAACAAAGTTCTTGTTGAATCTAGCAGCAAGATCCTTTGCCTTCTCTTCCCACTCAGAAGCATTAGCATATGTATCTCTAGGATCAAGAATCTTAGGATCTACACCTGGAAGCTCTGTAGGAACTTCGAAGTTGAACATTGGAATTGTCTTTGTAGGAGCGTTCTTAATATCACCTGAAAGGATAGCATCGATGATACCTCTTGTATCCTTGATTGTGATACGCTTACCTGTTCCGTTCCAACCTGTGTTAACAAGGTATGCCTTTGCACCAGACTTCTCCATCTTCTTAACAAGCTCTTCAGCGTACTTTGTAGGATGAAGCTCAAGGAATGCCTGACCGAAGCAAGCTGAGAATGTAGGTGTTGGCTCTGTGATACCACGCTCTGTACCAGCAAGCTTTGCTGTAAATCCAGAAAGGAAGTAATACTTTGTCTGCTCTGGTGTAAGGATAGATACTGGAGGAAGTACTCCGAATGCATCAGCTGAAAGGAAGATAACATTCTTAGCATCTGGACCTGCAGAAACAGGATTAACCTTCTGAACGATATTTTCAATGTGATTGATTGGGTAAGAAACACGAGTGTTCTCTGTAACGCTCTTGTCATCAAAATCGATTGCGCCGCTACCTGCAACTGTTACGTTCTCAAGAAGAGCATCTCTCTTGATTGCGTTGTAGATATCTGGCTCAGACTCTTTATCAAGACCGATAACCTTTGCGTAGCAACCACCCTCGAAGTTAAATACGCCGTTATCATCCCAGCCGTGCTCATCATCACCGATAAGGAGACGCTTAGGATCTGTAGAAAGTGTTGTCTTACCTGTACCAGAAAGACCAAAGAAGATAGCTGTGTTCTTTCCGTCCATATCTGTGTTAGCTGAGCAGTGCATTGAAGCGATGCCCTTAAGTGGAAGGTAGTAGTTCATCATAGAGAACATACCCTTCTTCATCTCGCCGCCGTACCATGTGTTGATGATAACCTGCTCGCGTGATGTGATGTTGAAAGCTACGCAAGTCTCTGAATTAAGACCGAGCTCTTTGTAGTTTTCAACCTTTGCCTTTGAAGCATTGTAAACAACGAAATCTGGCTCGAAGTTTGCAAGCTCTTCTGCTGTAGGCTTGATAAACATATTTTCAACAAAGTGAGCCTGCCAAGCAACCTCAACGATGAAACGAACTGCCATACGTGTGTCTTTATTTGCACCGCAGAAAAGATCTACTACATAAAGATCCTTATTTGAAAGCTCTTTCTTAGCTATTTCCTTAACTGCTGCCCATGTTTCCTCTGACATTCTGTGGTTGTCGTTTGGATACTCATCAGATGTCCACCAAACAGTGTTCTCAGAGTTCTTATCTACAACGATGAATTTATCCTTAGGTGAACGCCCTGTGTAGATACCTGTCATAACATTAACAGCACCAAGCTCTGTCTCCTGTCCCTTCTCGTATCCCTCAAGAGAAGAATCCATCTCTGCCTTGTAAAGCTCTTCATAAGAAGGATTGTGAACAATGTTAGTTGTTCCAGTGATGCCATACTTTGTTAAATCAACATTAGCCATCTTGTCTTACCTCACTTTTCTAATTTTAAATTTTATTAGCTAACCCCTTAATATAGAGGCTATGAACTAATTTTCGCTAAATAACATTCTATCTGTTCGTTATTTTATTGTCAATGAAATCAAGGAAAAAGTGTTCTTAGATTTGTACAATTTTGCACCAATTTTTTTAGCATATTGCTAAGTATTAAATTTTTCTTAATTTTGCCCTATTTACTTGAAAAATTACCCCAAAAAATGTCACAATTGACCTTGTATCTTTACCTATTTTTATGGTAACATACTGAAAATTGCAATTTAGCGTGCTAAAGCGCACTTTGTGCCACAGCCGTGTAAATTAGCTAGGAGGAAATGTTATTATGATAATTGAAAATTATAGCGAGATTACACCAGAATTGGAAAAACTCGCCGAGCTTTCAAAAAAATCCTCATATATAGACCCAGAGTTATACACTACCTACGATGTCAAAAGAGGTCTCCGCGACATCAATGGTAAAGGTGTCTTGGTTGGTATTACAGAGATTTCCGAAGTCAACTCTAAAAAGTTTGTTGATGGTAAAGAGGTTCCTTGTGACGGTCAGCTTTTCTATCGTGGCTACAACGTCCAAGACCTTGTTAAGAATCTTCCTACCGAGCAGCACTATGGTTTTGAAGAATGTGCTTATCTTCTATTATTTGGCACACTTCCAACCAAGGCTCAATTAGAAGAATTCAAAGACATACTTGCAAGCTATCGTTCTCTTCCTACCAACTTTGTTAGAGATATGATTATGAAAAGCCCATCAAAGGATATGATGAACTCTCTCGCTAGATCAGTTCTTGCTCTATATTCTTATGATGAAGCTGCAGACGATACATCAGAACCAAACGTACTTAGACAGTGCTTACAGTTGATTGCAAACTTTCCATTGTTATCTGTATACAGCTACGCTGCTTACGACTACTACTACAATGAAAATTCGCTTATCATCCATCAGCCTAGACCAGATTACTCTACAGCTGAAAACATTTTGCACTGCCTCAGACCAGACAGCAAATTCACTCCACTTGAAGCAAAGCTTCTCGACGTAGCCTTAATCCTTCATATGGAGCATGGTGGTGGTAACAATTCAACCTTCACCACTCACTTGGTATCATCATCTGGTACAGATACATACGCAGCTATCGCTGCTGCCCTCGGTTCTCTCAAGGGACCAAAGCACGGCGGCGCCAACATCAAGGTTGTTCGTATGTTTGAAGATATGAAAGCTCACCTTAAAGATTGGGAAGACGAAGAAGAGGTTTCTAATTATCTCAGAGCTCTACTACACGGTGAAGCTTTCGACAACGCAGGTCTCATCTATGGTATGGGACATGCCATTTATTCCGTATCCGACCCACGTGCAATCACCTTCCACTCTTTCGTTGAAAAGCTTGCAGTTGAAAAGGGTATGGAAAAAGAATACCAGCTCTACGAAACAGTAGCTCGTCTTGCTCCAAGGATTATTGCTGAAGAGCGCAAAATCTACAAAGGCGTCTCACCAAACGTTGATTTCTACTCTGGCTTCGTTTATCAGATGCTTGGCATCCCTGGAGAGTTATTCACTCCTATCTTTGCCATCGCTCGTATCGCTGGTTGGAGTGCTCACCGCATGGAAGAAATCTGTCACAAAGGCAAGATTATGCGTCCTGCTTACATGACAGTTTGCCAGCACAAAAAATACGTCCCTATCGAGGAACGCACTTGCTAATTATTATTAAATTTTTAAAGTCCTGCAGCTATATAGCCGCAGGACTTTTTTGATAATTAAAGAGCCTCTTCCTTTGAAGTGTCCTTCGCTGTGTCTTTGGCTCCATATTTTGATATGTAATCTGACATTTTAAACCAGTCAATAGCCACCTTACTATTTTCCCACTCTTCTTCGATAGCCCATACCTCGTCTTCCTTTTCTTTTGTAACTTGATACTTCTCTTGGCCAGCCATTTCATCCATATCGCTAATCTGATCATTAATATACAAAGTAACTGAATCAAAAGATCCTGGTGCAGATTCCCAGCATCCAATAAATTCATCATCAATAAAGTATCCTAGGTACAATCCGTCATAATCCTCAATGGCAGTTGCATTAATATCAAAGTGCCTTTTCCATGTTCCACCACATGAACCTGAAGCACTTCCGCTATGATATATCCAACCATCTGAACCAAGCCAGGATTGGGATCTTATTCCTCCATCACAAATCTTTCTTACTTTTCCATCAACTAAGGCGTAAGCCTTTTCGAATATATTCTCGTAGTTGTCGTATGCATCATAGTCTTTATCATCATTTACACTTGGTAATACTCCAAATATCAATTCATATTCTCCGTCACTATTTAAATCAACATAAGTGTATCCCACGTTTTTCAAATCAAAGCCATAATCCATTTCAAAAGTAGATCCTGTTTGAACTGCAAGATTATCTGATGTATCGTTATAAACAAGATTTCCAAACTCTGCCTTTTTGTTGACGTTAAAGCTTTGATTCTCCATACCGTCTGTATATTCTTTAAGCGCATTCTCAATATCTATAAAGGCATCCGCATATAGCTTATCGTACTTTTCGATGATTTTTTTATCAGTCAACTTATAAGTATATTTATCACCTTTTTTTTCGAGATATTTCGTGTCATAAGGTACAGGCTTAGAATATCCATCCTTAGCTTCCTGCTTGTCTTCTGCATTAACATCAGCATCCTCATCAGTCGAAGCTTCTTTATCTACCTCAGTCTCTTTAGCTACCTCAGTCTCTTTAGCTACGCCCTTTTCGCTCTCTTGACGAGCTTCTACATCTGCATTTGCTTCACTATTCTTCTGGCATCCAGAAAAAACTATTGTGCTTCCAATTAAAAGACCACATATAACCTGTTTTTTCATTCAATTGTCCTTCCTTGTTGCGTTTACAGTTACAAAACCACTCTTCCGAGTGCAATTTTGGAATCTATTATAACAAAGTTCTGTCCTAAAAGCATTAAAAACATCCGCATGTCCTACAATGCGGATGTTAAAACTTATGGCTCTACTTATTCTTTTGCTAACTTCAACTACTCTTGATTTCCTGCTTTCTGTATATAAAGTATCCCCATACGATTAACGTAAATGCGATACTCACGTATGTTACGGGCGCTACCTGATATGATCTGAAATAATGGCCTGCCACTTTGAACAGCCTGAATTCGTATACTACACGCTGTGAAACCTGAAACGACGGCAAAAGATCCACGCATTTTGAAAGGGTTTTAAACTCCATCGGTATAGATGTCCCAAGAGCAAAAAGCCCGATGTAGCCACCTATAAGAATTATCATTGTGCCCATAGTATTTCTCAAAACGCATGACAAAAACATAGCCACGGCTGCCATAAAAAACGAGCCCAAAATCGAGAGAGCGACCAAAATACAAGCCAGCTCTCCGGCTGTCATTTTCATCTGAGTGAATGGATAAATAACCTGTTCTGCAGCATCAAGGCTATCGAATCCCCACTTCAATCGCACATACAAAAGAAAGCTGCCTATAAGAAGCGTGACCGTAAAAAAACAATACGTTGCGCCCGCTAAAATCTTGGCAAAATAGATTTCCTTTTGACCGTTGATACTTGCCTTAATTATAGAATCCGTTCTTCGCTGAGTCTCTATAGAAAACACTGCCGAAAGTCCTGCTGCGATGACAAGAAGCATCATTATGGTTATGTTTGAAATCCCTTCCTGAACACCAACGGCCGTCAGCGTATATTTCCACTCAAATGGTTTGTCGATAGTCTTCTCCTGCTCTTTCCAATATGCAATTTCTCCTTCGTCCAGATAGGAATCTCTGTAAGCCTCGTCTATCGTCTCAAGACGCTTTTCATATAATGTGGTTTCACTTATATCCTGCAGCGCTACGCCATATCCTGCAATGTCCTTTATCCATTCTTCTAGGCTGCCATAGGCCCTGTCCTTTTCGTTGATTACCTCACCATATTCATTCGTCACCTCATTGAATTCACCAAGGAGTTTGTCATCAAGTTTGCGGCCATCAAGCTTTGCGTAATTTTTGAATTCATCCATTTCAACGTTTCCGCTCACCTCAAACTCACCCTGAACAAACATGAAACAAAACAGGATTAAAAAAGTAATCACAGCAACCTTATTCTTGAGAATCTTGAGTAATTCAAATTTATAAATTGTTCCAAAGCATCTATCCTTTTTCATTCTGAAACTCCCTTTTTATTCATGCTAAAAATCACTATGCCTCTACCAATAAGTCCTCATACTTTTCCAGATAAAACTCTTCAAGGTCGCATGAAATCTCATTCTGCGAGCCTTTCCAGACAATGCATCCCTCTCTCATCATGATTAATCTATCCGCGATATGCTCGATATCTGAAACTATATGAGTTGAAAGAAGCACAATTGAATCCTTTCCAAGCTCTTCGATAAGCGTTCTAAATCTAACCCGTTCTTTTGGGTCCAGTCCGGCAGTTGGCTCGTCCAAAATAAGAATCTTGGGATTATTTAATAGCGCCTGCGCGATTCCAACTCTCTGCTTCATTCCGCCCGAAAAAGTTTTAATTTTATTTTTGGCCACATCCGAAAGTCCGACCATCTCTAAAAGTTCTTCAGTTTTTCTTCTGGCTTCCCTTTTTTCTATGCCCTTTAAAGCTGCCATATACTCAACAAATTCTCTGGCAGTAAACTCAGGATAGTATCCAAAATCCTGCGGCAGATAGCCCAGCATGGCCCGATAGTTTTCAGCCAATGCAGGGATTCCATCCGCCCTAATTTCTCCGCTTGTCGGTGCCAGTATGCCTGACATCATTCGCATAAGCGTAGTTTTGCCGGCGCCATTTGCGCCAAGCAAACCTGTCACTCCCTCTGTAAGTTCGAAAGACACTCTATCAACCGCAATTTTGTTTTTATATTGTTTCGTAATTCTGTCTACCGATAATTTCATGCAAATGCCTCCATTGTTTTGACAGTTTTCCATTGTTCGTAAAATGCTATCGCAAAAAGTGCTATCACCATCAAAAGCCCCCAGTCTGCCAAAAGCTCTCTATAACATGTGATTATCGCAGGAGTATAACTATCAGCGCACGAAATAAATAGCGCCATTGCACCTGCGATTACCACGGATATGTAACCGTTGCCTCGTCCCAGGGTACTTCTTTCAACCCTAAGGCATATAATCATCGTGATTAAATATGGTATCAACACTCTCACTGCTATCTGCAATGCTTTTCCACCAAACGTACCGGCAATCACCGGAGAGCTAATCGCCAAAATGATAATAGAAACTATTCCAAGTATCACCATTCTTGCAAAGACAACGCTTCTAAGCGAAAATCTGGTGGACATTTCCAGCTCAGCCATATTGTATTTTCTGGATCTGCCAACTTCCACCATGGCTACAGCAACCGAAAACGGCATTATCATAGTTACTATATCCTCGGTCATTCCAATTCCAAACGCCGAACCCAATATAGCAACTGCAACTATCGCAAGAAAAACAATCCATGAGGAAATTCGTATATACGAAATCTGTTGAAGCAAAAATTCAACCATTGTTATCCGCCTAGGAGGAAGCGACTTCAAAAAGCTCTGTTTCTCTTCAGGTTCAGGTGCATAAAATGCTTCATTTATCATCTTCTTTAATTCTTTTTTATTCATTCCTCCACCTCCAAATTCAAACGGAGTTTTTCTTCAGCATTTTTTAATCGCCTATATAGAGCAAATCTAGAAATCCCAAGGGTTTTACTCATCGTATTTACGGATTCTTCATTTACATACCTAAGCAACAAAAGCTCTTGGTCTTCCACTGGTAATTTTTCCAATGCCTGCTTAACCAACAAGCAATTCTCTGTATTATCACTATCAACAACACTATGATTAATCTCATCTGTAAGAGGTTCTGGTTTAACACGTCTATACTCATCAATACACAGATTGCGAGCAATCGTATAAAGATATCGTATATCCGAATCATGGAAATCCCCTTTTTTACTGATAAATCTAAGGAAAGTCTCCTGTGTGATATCTTCTGCTATAGAGCGATTATTAATTTTAAAATACACATACCGGTATATTTTGTCATATGTTTTTTCTAGGTCCATGGATCCGGCTTCGACCTCCCTTCATAATGATTAACGGATGGCCAACTTATTATGTGCGGTCATCCGTTAAAATTTTATTAAACAATTACAAAAAAAGAAACCTTGAAAACGTAAATTTTCAAGGTTTCAAAAAATTCTATATTAGATTAGTAAGCAACGCCCTGTGCAATCATTGCTTCAGCAACCTTTTCGAAGCCTGCGATGTTTGCGCCTGCAACGTAGTTGCCTTCCATACCGTACTTCTTAGAAGCGTCATCACATGCGTGGAAGATACCTTCCATGATGCCCTTAAGCTTAGAATCAACTTCTTCGAATGTCCAGTGAAGTCTCTCAGAGTTCTGTGACATCTCAAGAGCTGATGTGGCAACACCACCTGCGTTTGCAGCCTTAGCTGGTCCAAAGAGAACGCCAGCGCTCTGGAATGCAGCAACAGCCTCTGGAGTTGAAGGCATGTTAGCACCCTCAGCAACAGCGATTACGCCGTTAGAGATAAGCATCTTAGCATCTTCTTCGTTAAGCTCGTTTTGTGTAGCACATGGAAGAGCGATGTCTACCTTGTACTGCCATACACCGTGCTCACCGTTCTTCTTTTCATGATACTCAGCTGACTTTCTAGCTGCAGCATACTCAGAAAGACGTGCACGCTTAACTTCTTTGATTTCCTTAAGAAGATCAACATCGATTCCTTCTGGATCATAAATCCAACCTGTAGAATCAGAACATGTAACAGGCTTTGCACCAAGCTGATAAGCCTTCTGGATAGCGTAGATAGCAACGTTACCAGCACCTGAAACAGCTACTGTCTTGCCTTCGAATGATGTGTTCTTTGCAGACTTAAGCATTTCCTGTGTGAAGTAGCATACGCCATAACCTGTAGCCTCTGTACGAGCAAGTGAACCACCGTATGTAAGTCCCTTACCTGTAAGAACGCCTGTGAACTCGTTGCGAAGTCTCTTGTACTGACCGTACATGAAACCGATTTCACGTCCACCAACACCGATATCACCAGCTCGAACGT
>JAEEGJ010004691.1_pt1 | contig 45312 bp, 48 predicted proteins | sample 8958761 | NCBI WGS metagenome assembly JAEEGJ01 (sample SAMN16246546, study PRJNA631951) | gut metagenome | biome: gut microbiome; feature: rumen; material: RS-attached | host: Bos | place: Iran: Karaj | collected 2018-10
CAAGGCAATAAACCTTCCCAGCCTCTACGAAATCACCAAGGAATGCACAAGACCAAGTGAAGAAGATGTCAGGCATCTCATCAGCTGAAACAGCTGCTTTGATCTTTGTCTTGTAAGACTGATTTTCAAAAGCCTCCCAAGTGAAAGTAACTTCAGGATATTTTGCCTGCATATCAGCAATTGCTGCCTCATATGCATGACGGTTAGAGTCACTTTCTGTAGCGATACACCACATATTAAGAGAAATAGGTTCTCCTGAATCTGTGCCCTCAGCTGCAGGCTGTGCCTCTGCTGCAGTAGCCTCTGCTGCAGGTGCTGCGTCGCTTGAATCTGTGGCAGGTGCTGTAGATGTTGATTCTCCACATGCAACAAGTGAAAGAGCCATTACACCCGCCAACACGGTTGAAACTAAACGCTTCATTTCCATATCATACCTCCCATTATAAAGTTTTGTTTTGGTAGCTATGCCACCAGTTATATCTCAAGCATTTCTGCTTTTGACCCCATTACTATTTCTCTGTCGGAACCATCGGCCAAGGATACTCAATTGTAAGCTTGTCTCCATCTACTGTGTAATATAAATAAGCATCTTCAAAATGGAATTCAGCATCATACATGAGTTTTATCTTGGAAGATGCTTCATCTAAAGCATACTGCCCTCCAAAACTGTTATCCTCTTTAAATCTTCCATCATTATTAAAAACAAATGAAGATCTGCCGTTCTCATGTAACCAGTAGCCCACAACCCCTTTCTTGTCCTCGGGTGCAAAATCCACCGGATTACCGTCAGCATCTGTTCCCTCACAGGCGTTGTACTTTTCTATTTCATAAAGAGTTATTCCAGAATCATTACCTTCATAACGCATTTTTATTTCTTCGCCATCTCTGCCGAGAGATTTTTTGCGTCTTAAAGTAATGAATTCATCATCTTTTGTATATTTATATTTCTCTTCTTTAAAAACAGCGTTCCCGTTGTCATATAAAGCAAGTATCTCTTTTTCAGGCTCATGGTTGTAAGCCCAACTCTCAACTTTTTTACCGCATCCATTAAGAGTAAGCATGGCAAAAAACAATGTGCCAACTACTAATAACCTCTTTAGATTATTCATGTTGCTGCCTTCTTTTCATTTTCTAACCCTCACGGCTATTTCAGTATATATGATAAAAAAAATAGATTGAAGGGAAATCTTTTACTTCATTAAGTATTTTTTTTACTTCTTGACGATAAAAAATAATATTGTGCTATTTTTTTTGTGCATTATGTACGTTAGCGCTTTATCTGGTAGAATTGGGCTTCGGAAGAATTGATACTTTTGTACATAATAGCTATTTTTTTACGTCAATCTGCTTGCCTCGCAACACCAATACGCTATTGCACATAAAAAAGGCACAGGTTTTACCTGTGCCTTAAATACCATCTATTATTAAATGCAATTATATCCTTTATTTATAAGGATATTTTCAACCTGTTTGGTATCATCGGTATGAATGACCATAATGGGAAGTCCCGATTCTCTGTTAAATGAAAGGTATGTATAATTCACGTTTATATTGCTTGAATACAATGTCTTTAAAATTTTATCCAAAGATCCAACCTCATCTGGACACTCTACTGCCAATACCGGAGTTGTTTTACATATATAACCAGCCGCACTCAAAACTTCAATACACTTCTCGGGGTCGGAAACAACCATCCTGATAATTCCGTATTCCGCGGAATCATTGGTAACTGAGCCCAAGATGTTTACATCATTTTCTCTCAAAATACCTGTAATATTCTGAAGACATCCTTTTTTATTCTCTGCGTATATAGATATTTGTCTTAGCATTTTTCATTCTCCTCACTATATCCCTTAGCTATATGCATGTATTCTAACATCATGACATTTCCATGTCTAGCAAAAAAGCGAGATAGCAACGCTATCCCGCTCAAAGTTTCTCATTCTTCAAAAGCTTTCTTAACGGCGTGCAAAACATCAGATGCAGAAAACGGCTTGACTATAAAATCTTTTGCGCCTTTTTTAATAGCCATAACTATCATATTTTCATATTTCTGGTCCGAACACATCACTACTCTTGCCTTCGGATCATATTTCATTACCGCCGAGAGCGCATCAATTCCATTCATCTTGGGCATATTAATGTCCAAAATCATCAAATCGGGTTTCTTTTCTTTATAATAATCAACAGCTTGCTCCCCTGTCACAGCTTCACCCACAATCTGAAAATCAGCAGGATCAAGTGCAGATTTTAGCAGTTCCCTCATCAAAGCAGTATCATCAGCAATAAGCACTTTTTTTCTCATAAGCGTCTCCTTAAACAATATTATCACCCACTGCAATATATATTATATACTTAATAATACCACATTAGTTAACGCTTTTTACATTATCACAGATTATTTTGGTAGTCAGCTTGTCTAATTTTCGCTCTACTGATCTTTCCGGATGTAGTCCTAGGTAATTCATCCACGAATTTAATTATTCTGGGATATTTGTAAATGGCCACTCTGCTTTTTACAAATTCCTGAATCTCTTTCCCGAGTTTCCCATCATCCGAATATCCTTTATTCAATATAATACTTGCCTTAACTACCGCTCCTCTGTTTTTTGATGGGTAAGCTGTGACTGCACACTCAAAAACAGCCGGGTGGCGTATTATTATGTCTTCAACTTCCGACGGGCCAATTCTATATCCACTGGATTTAATTACATCATCGTTTCTTCCCAGGAAATGAAACAATCCGCTTTCATCCATGATAGCCTTATCTTTTGTATGATATACTCCACCGTCCCAGACCTCTTTATATAAGTCATTATCACCGAGATAGCCCTTAAAAACACCGATTGGGCGCTTATCAGCTTTGGGAACAATAACAATTTCGCCCTCTTCGCCTACAGGGACAGGTTTATTATCCTCATCAACAAGTTCTATCTTATATAATGGGGATGCACTGCCAATCGTTCCTGGAATTTGGGCCTCTCCAACCACAGTACATATCTGCAATGCTGTTTCAGTTTGTCCAAATCCCTCCCTGATAGTCAAACCCGTAAGTTCCGTAAACTTCTTTGCGATCTCTTTAGGCATGGGTTCTCCGGCCGTGGTAACATAACGCAAGTTATTTAAATTATACTTGCCAAAATCCTCCAGCACAAAATACTTATATATTGTAGGCGGAGCACAGAAACTACGTATTTTTTCTCTTTCAAGCAATTTCAGCATATCCCCTGCGTAAAATTGCTCATAATCATATACCATAATTGCAGCGCCCATAAACCACTGCCCATACAATTTCCCCCAAGCTGACTTTGCCCATCCTGAATCGGCGACTGTAAGATGAAGCCCATCCTCCTTTACTCCATGCCAGTTTTTGGCAGTATAAATGTGAGCTATAGGATAAGAATAGTCATGAATTACTGCTTTAGGCTCCCCACTCGTACCGGATGTAAAATAATAAAGCATGTCATCACTTACTTTTGTTGATACTCTTTCCAATTGTTCAGATGCATTCGCTAAAAGAGTATCAAAAGAAGGCTTATCTTTATATTTATCACCCACAACAAGTTGTAAGGTATCGCTTTCTTCTAAGGCTTCCTCAACCTTCGCACATATCTGGTCTGAATTCACACATATCACAACTTTAGCGCCTGCGAGTCTGACTCTTTGACCAATGTCCTCTGCTGATACCATGTGCGATGTCGGTATTGCTACTGCTCCGAGCTTATGAATGGCCAAAATGCTTATCCAATACTCAAATCGTCTTTTTAATAGAAGCATTACCGAATCACCCTGCTGTACTCCTAGATCCTTGAGCATATTAGCAGCCTTGTCCGAATAATACTTCATCTCGCTGAAAGAAAAACGTCTATCTTCTCCTTCGGCGCTTCTATGAACAAGTGCCAGCTTCTGCGGTTCTTCCTTTGCATACCTGTCAATCACATCATACGCAAAGTTAAATGAATCATCATAACTGATTTCTATATCAACAATCTTTCCGCTATCGTCTTTTACTTCCTTATAATAGTCCTGATATATATAAGCCATCTCTCCACCTAGTATCCGATTTTTCTGAATTTTTGATATCTAAGGTCGACAAGTGTTTCTGTATCTGTCGCGCAAAGATCTTTTATTTCCGAATATATTTCCTCGCCAAGCCCGGAAATATCATCTTTATTGCATACTTTATCAATAAGGCCAAGTTTATATAGCTTCTCAGCAGTAAGACAAAGTGCATCTGCTACTACATCTGCTTTTTCTGTGCTTTTCCACAAGATATTAGCACAGCTTTCGGGAGAGACAACGCTAAAATAGGCATCTTCCAACATCCAAATTCTATCAGAATGGCTAAGCGCAAGTGCTCCTCCACTACCACCCTCTCCTATAACGACAGATAAAATTGGGGTTTTCAAATCAGACATTTCATAAAGATTTTCAGCAATTGCTCGTCCTTGTCCGCGCTCCTCAGCATCAACTCCACAAAAAGCCCCAGCCGTATCAACAAAGCACAATACAGGTCTGTGAAATTTTTCAGCTTGTTTCATAAGCCTGAGCGCTTTTCTATATCCTTCAGGATGTGCACTACCAAAATTGTGAGTAATCCTATCCTCAGTATTTTTACCTTTTTCTATGCCAATAACAGTAATTGGAATGTCTTTTAGCATGCCGATTCCGGCGATAACTGCGCCATCATCTCCAAAGTATCTGTCGCCATGAAATTCGGTAAAATCTTTGATTATGCCATTTATATAATCTACGGCTGTTAGTCTATTCTCGCCTCTGGCTCCCAGCACTATATCATAATCTTTCATATCATTCCTCATATATTACATCTCAACAATTATGCATCATAAGCAGTTTTTCTAAGTAGCCTTTTTGTTGATCTCGCGGAACTATAGCGTCTATAAAGCCACATTCAAGCACTCGCTCTGCCTTCTGAAATCCCTTTGGCAATGCTCTGTTGAGCGTCTTCTCAACAACACGTGGTCCGGCAAATCCAATACGCGCATTAGGCTCTGCAAGTGTTATGTCTCCGAGCATAGCAAAACTTGCATCCACACCACCGGTTGTAGGATTAGTTAAAAGAGTTACATATAAGTTGCCTTTATTGCTATGACGCTTTACAGCTGCAGAAACCTTGGACATCTGCATCAGGGAAATCATTCCCTCTTGCATCCTGGCTCCTCCGGACACCGTAATTCCAATGACAGGCAAAGAGTTTTCCGTGGCATATTCAAAAATAGTAGTAATCTTCTCACCAACAACTGCACCCATTGATCCCATCATAAAATTGGCATCCATAGCAAATATGCAGCATTTATGACCGCCTATTGTTGCCTCTCCACAGATAACGCCCTCATTTTCCCTGCTCTTATCCTTTGCCGCCTGAAGCTTACTGTCATATTCAGGAAATCCAAGAATGTTTTTGGACTCAAATTCCCTACACAATTCAACGAAACTTCTTTTATCAGTGAGCATAAGAATTCTGCGTCTTGCCCGTACTGTAAAATAGTGACCACAATTAGGGCATACAAAATTGTTTTTTCTTATCTTTGCAACGGAAATATCCTTTTGGCAGTTCTTACACGTAACTTTTCTGCTACGGTTTCTGTTACCGCCATATTCCAATTCATTGTTTGCTTTTAAAAAGAGTTTTCTTAATTCCATTTATCATAAAACCTTTTGGCATATGCCCGTGTCATAATTTCCAATGACAAATTTGCCATTTTCCATAAATTTCATATGCATTTCTCTATTGTTCTCAACGCCCACAAGAACAAACTCTGAAAGCGCACTTTTCATTTTTCTGATTGCTCCATCTCTTGTATCTGCACAAACAATAAGCTTTCCAAGCATGGAATCATAAAATGGTGTCACTTCATAATTTTGATAAAGCGCCGAGTCAAATCTTACATCCACGCCGCCGGGAATATGCAGCAACTCCACTTTTCCGGTTGAAGGCGTAAAATTCTTTGCATCTTCTGCGCAGATTCGACATTCTATAGCATGTCTGCTATGTGCAATATCTTTTTGCTCAAAAGGAATTTCTATTCCGGCAGCTGTTCTGATCTGCCACTCAACGATATCAATTCCGCATACCATCTCAGTAACAGAATGTTCAACCTGAAGTCTGGTATTCATTTCCATAAAATAATAGTTGTTATCTTTTACCAGAAATTCTACTGTTCCAACGGTTACGTAGCCTACTGCCTTGGCAAGAGCCTTGGCTGAATCATACATGGACTGCCTTAATTCTTCTGAAAGTACTGGAGCAGGGCACTCCTCGATAAGCTTCTGATTCTTTCTCTGAACAGAACAATCCCTATCCCCGAGGATTACCACTTTTCCCTGTTTGTCAGCAAGAATCTGCACTTCAACATGCTTTACGTTCTCAAGATATTTTTCCATAAAAATGGCATCATCCGCAAAAGAATTCTTAGCTTCCTTTTTCACTTGCTCAAGCGCAGAAAGCAATTCCTCTTCTGCTCTTACGACGCGAATACCTTTTCCGCCTCCGCCTGCGCGGGCCTTCAAAATAACCGGGTATCCAATTTTCCTACCCCAAGCAACTGCATCCTTATCGTCTTTTAAGATTTCGCTTCCAGGCGTAATGGGAACTCCGGCTGATTTTGCCATTTCTCTGGCAACCTCTTTTTGGCCCATTTTCTCCATAACTTCAGCGCCCGGACTGATTAAAGTGATATTGTTCTCCTCACACCTTCTTGCAAATTCCGGATTCTCAGAAAGCATGCCATATCCCGGATGGATTGCCTCTGCACCAACAGCCTGTGCCAGTGTAATAATTACATCCATATTAAGATAACTATCTTTTACTAACGGGCCACCTATGCAATAACTTTCATCAGCCATCTCAACATGCAGGGCGTCGGCATCTGCATCGGAATAGATTGCCACTGTTTCAATCCCCATCTCTTTGCAGGCTCTTATAACCCTAACTGCTACTTCACTACGATTTGCAATAAGAATTTTAGAAAACATATCATGCCTCCTTACTGTCACCTTCGCTTGTGATTGCAAAAGAAAAATCACCGCTCATACACTTCTTACCATCAACCGTAAGCTCACCATGAAGCACGTACATAGGATGAAAAGATCTGATAAGCTTAGTATCTATCCTTATTCTATCTCCCGGCTTTACCATATTTCTAAAGCGCACTTTGTCTAATCCTGTATATACAGGAATACAGTCTTTTTGGTTCATCATATCCGCAAACATAATGCACGCTGACTGGGCCATCATTTCACACTGTATTACTCCGGGAACAATTGGATTTCCAGGAAAATGTCCCTGCAGAAAATATTCATCTCCACGAACCTGATAGTATCCTGTAGCTGTTCCATCCTCATTCAAGTATGCTTCATCCACAAGAAGCATAGGCTCTCTATGAGGGAGTATTTTTTTTAGCTCTTCTCTGTTCATATAGTCCTCTTTTATCCAATAACAAAAAGTGTTTGATTGTATTCAACAAGCGCACCTTCATTCGCGCAAACAGCTTTAATAACACCATCAGTAGTCGCTTTAACCTCATTCATCATTTTCATGGCTTCTATGGTGCAAAGAACATCTCCACTTTTAACGCTGTCTCCAACTTTCAGAGCAGGTCGTTCTCCTACCTTTGCATAAAATATTCCGAGTAAAGGCGCTTTCACTTCTGTTCCTTCAGCCTTTTTTACCGGAACATCACTCTCCTTGCTTTCTGTAACTACAGGAGCTGCTTTCACGACGGGTTGCTCAGTATAAGAAATCGGCGCTGTTGCTACTTCTTTTTTTAAAAACAGTTTGAAATCGCCTTCTTCAACTGACAACTCTGTGAGATTCAATTGTGAAAAAAGCTCTTTATAATCCTGTAATGAGTTCATAACTGTCCCCTCTTATTTGATCTTTTTAAATGCGATGCATGCATTATGTCCGCCAAAACCGAGTGAAGTGCTTATTGCGCATGTCACGTCTGCTGATACTGCTTTGTTAGGAGTATAGTCAAGATCCAACTCTTCATCTTTTTCCTTGTAGTTTATTGTTGGCGGAATTATGCCTTCTTCAAGAGCCAAAACAGATGCAATCGCTTCTACAGCACCTGTTGCTCCCATCATATGTCCGGTCATTGATTTAGTTGAACTTACATGAATGTCATATGCTTTCTTTCCAAACACATCTTTGATTGCTTTGGTTTCCATAGCATCATTAAGATGTGTTCCCGTTCCATGAGCATTGAAATATATCTCGTCATTTTCTGTGATATTTGCTTCATTAACTGCTGCTTTAATGGCACGAACCGCTCCGTCTCCTTCCGGATCAGGTGCTGTGATATGGTAAGCATCAGCTGTATTTCCATATCCTACAACTTCAGCATACATTTTCGCGCCACGCTTTTTGGCATGCTCATACTCTTCAAGAACCAATATTCCTGCGCCTTCACCCATTACGAATCCTGCTCTTCTCTTATCAAAAGGAAGACTTCCGCAATTGGGATCATCTGACAAGTTAAGGGCCTGACAATTTATAAATCCGGCCATTGCAAGTTCATTTATTGATGCTTCGCTTCCACCTGCAATAATTGCATCTGCATAACCATGCTTTATTGCCCTATATGCCTCGCCAAGAGTATGGGTAGATGTAGCACATGCTGTTACTATAGGAAGTGTGGGACCTTTTGCACCAAATTTAATAGAAACAGCTCCGGCTGCCATGTTGCCTATCATCATAGGTACAAAGAAAGGAGAAACCATCTCCGGTCCCTTTTCGTTAAGCTTATTTGTCTCTCTTATGGTAGTATTGATTCCTCCTATTCCAGAGCCAATATATACACCAAAACGCTCCTTATTAAGGTCGCTCTCCAAAATTCCACTCTGCTCAACGGCCTGCTTTGACGCAGCCATTGCATACTGCATAAAAAGATCAGACTTTCTGATTTCCTGAACCGTATCATAATATTTCTTAGGTTCAAAATCTTTAACTTCAGCGTCAAGATGTACTTTCAGACCTGAAGCATCAAACCTTTTTATGGTATCTATTCCGCATTTTCCGTTTTTTAAACTGTCCCAAAACGTATCTATATCATTTCCAACAGGTGATATTACACCCATTCCTGTAACTACTACTCTACACATACATGCCTCCATCTACTTTGATTACTTCTCCTGTTATATATGATGAATTGTCACTAGCCAAAAACAATGCCAAATTAGCAACATCATCCGGTGTTCCGAGTCTTGAAAGCGGAAGCTGAGACATGAGTTCAGATACCTGCGCTTCACTTAGCTCATCTGTCATATCCGTTGAAATATAACCCGGTGCTATCGCATTACACCTTACATTTCTTCTTCCATATTCCTTGGCAACAGACTTAGTAAATCCTACAATTCCTGCTTTAGACGCAGCGTAGTTAGTTTGACCCTTATTGCCCATAAGACCGACTACGGAACTTATATTAATAATGTTTCCATGACGCTGTTTAACAAAATTTCTGATAAATGAGCGTGTGACAAACATTGTTCCTTTCAAATTTATATCAACAACATCATCGATATCCATGACGCTAAGGCTTGGGAGTAGATTATCGCGAGTTATTCCAGCGTTGTTTACAAGAATGTCGACTTTGCCAAAATCCGCAAGTATCTCCTCTGAAACTGCTGCAACTTGCTCGGCATCCTTGACATCACACACGTAAAGTCTTGCCTCAGCCCCAAGGCCCTTAATTGTATTTATTGACTTCTGTGCTTTCTCATTGTCTCTTGTGGCTATAATTGCAAGAGATGCACCATTCATAGCAAATTTATTTGCTATTGCATTTCCTATTCCACGAGTTCCACCTGTTACTACCGCTACTTTCCCTTTAAGCATTATTTATTCATCTCCTCAATAGTAAGCTTTAACGAATCCAGATCACTCACGTTAAATATTCTCGCGCCCGGAACAGTTCTTTTTACAAAACCTGACAAAGTCTTACCTGGACCACATTCGATAAATGTGTCAACTCCATCTTCCGACATATTCATGAGTGTCTCCTCCCACTTAACGCTATTAGCAATCTGATCCGTTAAAGTCTCAACCATCTCTTCTTTGTTGTCAGGATATGGTTTAGCTGTTTTATTTGCGTATACTGATATATATGGTTTATTTATGTTATATAACTTTTTTGAAGATAACTCTTCCTTTAGACCTTTTGAAGCAGTTTTCATATAAGGTGTGTGGAAAGCTCCACCTACCGCAAGTTGAACAAAGCGCACTTTCTTCTCAGCAAGAGCCTCCTTCAACTTATCGATCCTATCTGCTTCACCGGACACAACTATTTGACCCGGACAATTGAAATTAACAGGGTAAACCCCATATTCCTTACATAGATCAACCAATTCCTCTTTATCCATCCTCATTACTGCAATCATCACACCATCAACAGCTTCGGATGCTTTTTGCATTAACTGGCCTCTTTTGCAAACCAGCCTAAATGCTTCCTCGTTTGTAAGAACCCCTGAAGCAGCCATAGCAACTACTTCGCCAAGCGAAAAACCGGCAACCGCGTCTGGTCTTATTCCATTATTCTCAAGCGCAATTGCACAGGCCAAGTCTGTTAAAAAAAGGCATGGTTGTGTGTTCTCTGTTTTCTTAAGTTCCTCTTCAGTCCCAGAAAACATCTGTGCAAGAGTTCCTTTTCTTGAATCTTCTGCATTGTCAAAAAAACTATGTACTTCCGGTACGTTATCATATAAATCTTTTCCCATTCCAGGATACTGACTACCTTGTCCGGCAAATAAAAAAGCTATTTTTCCCATATATTCTCCAAAACTCACGCGCCCATAAGTGCTGCTGCTTCGCTACAAATGCCGGTGATTATTTCTTCACATGTATTCTCACTGTTTACAAGTCCTGCTATCTGTCCACACATACATGAACCGTATTTAACATCGCCTTCTACTGCAGCTTTTCTAAGTGCTCCTGCTCCCATTGCTTCAAGCTCTTCCTGTGTAGTTGCAGGATCATTCTCTTTTTTCTGAAATTCTCTCGTCATTCGATTTTTAAGTGCTCTTACAGGATGTCCCAACGTTTTTCCGGTTACAATAGTGTCTCTGTCTTTTGCTGCAAGAACTTTTTCTTTGTAATTATCATGAACATTACATTCTTTTGCCGTAAGGAATCTAGTTCCCATCTGGACCGCGTTCGCTCCAAGCATATATGCAGCTGCCATCCCTCTGCCGTCTGCTATTCCTCCGGCAGCAATAACAGGAATGCTTACCGCATCAACCACCTGTGGAACCAAGGCCATCGTTGTTGTTTCTCCTACATGACCTCCGGATTCACATCCTTCAGCAATAACCGCGCTAGCACCCATTCTTTCAACCATAACTGCAAGTGCCACGCTGGCTACCACACATATCACCTTTATATTAGAGGCTTTAAGCTGCTCCATGTATTTTGCCGGATTACCTGCACCTGTTGTAACCACAGATATACCCTCTTCGCAAACTACATCTACAGCCTCATCAATATACGGACTCATAAGCATCAGATTTACTCCAAACGGCTTATCAGTAAGCTTTTTTGCCTCTTTAATCTGAGCTCTAAGCTGTTCGCCATTGGAATTCATTGCCGCTATAAGTCCTAGTCCTCCAGCGTTGGAAACGGCCGCAGCAAGCTGCGCATCCGCAATCCACGCCATTCCGCCCTGTATAACAGGGTATTTAATTCCAAGTAATTCACATACTGGGTTCTTATTCATTTCAATCCCTCCAGAGGATTACTGCTTTTCAATAAGTTCAACAAGTTTATCAATAGTTGTGATTTCCTGAGAAAGTTCGATCTTACAATCAAGCTCCTCTTGCATCTGCATAACAAGCTCCATGATATCAAGTGAATCAAGACCGATATCTGTAAATGTATCGCTTGACTTGATCTCTGATTCCTCCTTGTCAAGGTACTCTGCGATTATACGAATTATTGTTCCTTTTACGTCCTTCATTTTTCGTCTCCTTTTAATCATTTTTAATAACCCAATACAGATTCATTCATATCAGTAGCCTGTTCATGGGTTGTTTTATTTTAATTCTTTGTTACAATAATCTTGGGGGTTACCCCCAGGTCAAGAATAAATTTTATCATTTTTACGAGGTTTTTAATGACAACATTTCAGAATTATCAGGATGATGACTTAGAATATACGCTTACCGTAAGCCAGTTTGCAAAACTATGTGGCACGACAAGAGATACATTAAGGTACTACTATGAACAGAACATCATCAAGCCCAGAATTGATCCAGATAACGGTTATCACTACTATTCCGCTTCACAGATTAGCTCTTTCTATTTCATTTCAACTATGAGACAAACCGGTTGTTCAATCAAAGAAATCAGAAACATAATTTATAATTCTACAAAAGAATCCATCACTAATTTGGTAAATTCCAAAATATTAGATATGCAAAAAGAGCTCTTTTCAATAAATAAAAAAATAAGTGCTCTACATCTTGGCATGTGGATTTTAGATAAGTATGAAGATCATGGCCCGGATAAGCCTTATATGGATGACATTCCAGAGATAAGTGTGACTACTACAAAGATAGAGAATAAATCAGATGCGCATCATGCTGCGGATATTGCCCGTGACATCTCAAGTCATATGGGAAGGGTCAAAGAAGACGTTTCATTGTCCACCTTTCCATCTGGTGTAACTATAAATTATAACGATCTTATAAACAAAAAATATTTGTACAATAATATAATCAGTCTGTCCTTTTTACCTGCTGATAACATTTCATCCTTCCCACTACCCAGTTCAAGAACCGTTTGTTGCTACCATGATCACCATTCTGCGGGAATTGAAAAAACATATCAAAAAATGGTTTCATATATAAAAAAGAACAGGCTAGAAGCCTGTTCTGATTTGTACTCTATAAGCCTCATAAATCTTTATAATAAAGAAGAAGCTCATTCGTATTTTAAGTATCTTTTTATTTGCGTTAAATAAACTAAATTACACTTCTGCAGGGATTGATGTGACAATCAGTTCTGCATTGCCTTCTATTTTATAACTTCCTGTATTGGCACTTATAAATATAGAATCTCCTTTTTTCATATTGACTACTTCTTCGCCAGAATACACGGTGCAAGAACCCTCAATTGCGAGAATACTAATAAAAGAGTCATTTCCGGCCATGCCTTTATATCCCACGTCTTCTGTTACCACAGCTTTATCCACACAAAAATAGTTGCATAACGCCACATGTCCATCTTTCGCATTATACTCCGTTACCTTTTCTAACTTTGTAACATCAAGCGCTTTTGAAATATGAAGCTCGCGTGGCTTTCCATCTGCTCCAACCCTTCCATAATCATACACTCGATAGGTTACATTAGAATTTTGTTGAATTTCCGCAACCAGAATCCCCTCTCCAATTGCATGAAGTGTTCCTGGAGAAATAAAAACCACATCTCCCTTTTTTACATACTTTTTGTGAAGAACCTCAGTAAGCGTGTTATTCTCGATACGATTGATAAATTCCTCTTTACTTATCGCCTTTTCAAATCCCTGATAAAGAAAAGCTCCCTCTTCTGCATCCAAGACATACCACATCTCTGTTTTCCCATATTGACCTTCATGAGATTGTGCATATTCATCATCCGGATGAACTTGAATCGACAGATTATTTTTGGCATCAATCAACTTTATGAGAATCGGAAAGTCTTCAAATCTCTCACAATTAGCTCCCAAAATGCTCTTATCTTTCTTTACAAGTTCAGTTAATGTCTTGCCTTTTTCAATACCATTTGTTATTGTAGATGTGCCGTCTTTATGGCAAGACAGAACCCATGCTTCTGCACATACTTCACCGTCATATTCTATTCCGTAATCCTTGATCAACCGTTTTCCTCCCCAAAGATAATCTTTGCAGGCAGGATTTAGTTTATATATTCCCATCTTGTTTATCCCTTCTGAATATAACGAAATCACACCGTTGTATTATAAACATTATTCTTGATAATGTCATTGTTTTTTAAGTAGCTTATTACTTTTTTTCGTGTTATACTACTTTTTCACGCAGAATAATTAAGAGGTTATGAAATGAATAATAAAGAAAATAAAATGGGTGTTATGCCTGTAAAAAAACTAATCATTTCTATGTCTTTACCAATGATGATATCAATGTTGGTTCAGGCTTTATACAACGTTGTTGACAGTATTTTTGTATCTAACATTGTTGGCGAATCTATTACCGCTGGCGAAGATGCACTTACTGCCGTTACTCTTGCATTTCCCATGCAAAATCTCATGATTGCCCTAGGTTCAGGTACCGGAGTGGGTATAAATGCGCTCCTTTCAAGATCATTAGGTGAAAAAAATTTTGAAAAAGCCGATTCATCTGCGAATACAGGCATTTTTCTTACTTTTATCAATTACCTAATATTCCTTTTTGTTGGTTTATTTTTTGCATCTGCCTTTATAAGGACACAAACTGATTCATCTGTTATATCTGCCTACGGTGCAACATATCTTGGCATTATTAGTTGCTGTTCCTGTGGTCTCTTTTTCCAAATGACGTTCGAGCGCCTTCTTCAATCAACCGGAAAGACTTTCTATAGTATGATATCTCAGGCTACCGGCGCTGTAATTAACATCATATTTGATCCTCTTCTCATTTTTGGAATTGGCCCCTTCCCAGCTCTTGGTATCGCTGGTGCTGCATATGCAACAATCCTAGGACAGTTTATAGCTGCTTCTATTGGACTCATCTGTAATATTAAATTTAATACGGACATCCATTTATCAGTTAGAGCTGTGCTTCACCCCATAGCTTCAACAGTTAAAGATATATTCTATGTTGGCATTCCATCTATACTTATGATGTCAATCGGTTCTTTGATGACTTATATGATAAATCTTATATTAGGAACGTTCTCTTCTACGGCTACTGCTGTCTTTGGCGTTTATTTTAAACTACAAAGTTTCTTCTTTATGCCTGTATTTGGTTTAAATAATGGTCTAATTCCTGTTCTTGCGTATAATTATGGCGCCAGATATAAAGATCGTATAAAGCAAGCCCTTCGCTTTGCAATTATTCTTGCTGTTTCCATAATGCTTACTGGAACGCTTGTTTTTCAGTTATTCCCAGTTATTCTTTTGGAATTATTCAATTCTTCAACTGAAATGACCGCTATCGGCATCCCTGCACTTCGAATTATTAGCCTATCATTTCCTATCGCCGGACTATGTATAGCTATGGGCTCTGTTTTTCAGGCTTTCTCAAAGGGCACTTATTCATTAGCCGTTTCAGTCGGACGACAGCTCGTTGTTCTTATTCCTGCTGCTTGGTTACTCGCACAAACAGGCATTTTGCATCTGGTTTGGCTCTCTTTCCCAATAGCAGAGATAGCTTCGCTTATCATATCTGTCGTACTGTTCAGAAAACTGTATAATAGCACCATCGCCACGTTATAAAGACATTATTCATGCGGTTTTTCAGTATTGTGCACTAAAAACCACCACAAATTTTGGCGATTTTTCGAGCCAAAACTCTTGTAAGGCGCATAAAAACATTGTAAAATCTTGTTTAGTAGTAAAAATACTCAATTTGAGGGAGGTATTATACCATGAATAAGACAGAACTTGTTGATGCTATTGCAAAAGAGACTGGTCTTTCTAAGAAGGATTCAGAGAAGGCTGTAAAGGCTTTCACAGACGCTGTTTCAAAAGAGCTTAAGAAAAAGGGCAAAGTACAGCTTGTTGGCTTTGGTACTTTTGAGACTGCTAAGAGAGCTGCAAGAACAGGTAAGAATCCTCAGACTGGCGCAGCTATTAAGATTCCTGCTGCTACAGTTCCTAAGTTCAAAGCTGGTAAGGCTCTTAAGGATGCTGTTAACGGCAAGAAGAAATAATATCATTTGTATATAATAAAAGAACTGTAGAGAATAACTATTATTCTTTTACAGTTCTTTTTTTATTTAAATATATACGGCACATATCTATATATTATTGTTTACTTTCTCTCTTTTAATTTCTCTTCAAGTGCTTTGTGCGCTTCATATATATCCATATTTTTATTCATATCTTCTTCTATTAAACTTCTTATATATTTTGTAGCAGACATATTTGCTGCTTTAGCCATATGTTCCACGTAGTCCCTATATCCTCTTATATCAAGTAAAAGAAATTTTTCTTTTTCATATCTACTTGCTTTTTCTGGCTTCTCATTTACTACTTTTTTCTCTTTTGTGACCTTATCTGAGCCCTTTTTAAGTATTTCTTCAATCATCTCCTTAGGGCTTGTTTCCTCTTTTTTTTCTTCTAAAATTTCATTCTGTTCATTTACTTTTTCGCGATTTTCTTCTACGACACTGCTATCTATTGCTTGTCTACCGTCACTGTTTATTTCATCCTTGCTATTAACTTCTCCTTCCTTCTTGGACTCAGGCGTTGTATTTTCGCTCTCCTCTATTATAGGAGTCATTCCTGCAAATAACCCCTTGCCTGTTTTATTAGCTCCCCTTTTTAACAAATCCGCTTTACTCGCCATCACTCATCCTCCTCTAAAAACTCATCTATAAAATCATCATAGTCTCTTGCTGCCGATGATCCACTTGCATACTCAAAAAGATCCATCTTCATTGTTTGCGCTTCTTCAACCGATACATTCAGTCTAATGCGTGATTTATACACTTTAGTTCCCAGTAATTTTGCCTTTTCCTCGATATCTCCGATCCAAATCTTTGAATTAGCAGTTTTTCTTACTTTTGTAACAAGAATCCCATCAACTTTAAGTTTGTTGTTTGTGTAATCATGTATTTGTCCAATGAATTTGTATAACCTAGACAATCCTTGTAATGAATATGCGCCTGGTTCAAGCGGAATAATAACCTCATCTGCCAGTGTTAATATGTTCATAAGAACAACTCCAAGTGCCGGACTACAGTCAAATATACAAAAATCATATTCTTTACTCAGCTTTGAAAAAGCTTTTTCCATTAGTCTTTCTCTGCCAATATTATTAAAAGTCATATCTGCAGAAGCCAAATCTATCCCGCCTACAATAAGATCAAGATTTTCCCCTATTGGAATAATTGCTCTATTTATGTCTTTCTTAGCAATCTTATTATCATTTTCGGAATACATTACTTCAAACAGCTTAGCTGGTACATTTCTATAAAAATAATCCTGCTGTTCCTCTGTAAGACGCTCTATCTCTTCTGGATCAGGATCTATTTCGTTTAGGTCTATCCCTGCCGTCATCGATAAGTTTTCCTGCGGATCCGCATCGACCACCAATACCTTATAGCCTCTTTTTGATAATCCAACGGCCATTGCATAGCTTGATGTTGTCTTTGCCACCCCACCTTTTTGATTACTGAATGCTACTATTCTCATAGACCCTCCTCTATATACAATATATGTTTTATATTATATATAACACCTCGTTTAAATGTTTTATATACTACATTTATGTTATATATCTTCTATGTCTATTTTTGCCACTGCATTACTGCATAGTCTATATTATATTTTATATCCTATAGCTTTTCAATATTTTCAATATTTATTATATTTACTATCACAAATATATATACTATATGTTTAATGTTTTATATTTGTTATATGTCATATTTATTATACTGCTTGTTCCTGTGCGATTATATATTGTTTATATGATATATATTCTATAGTACGTTTTTTATATTTATTTCTTTATACTCTGATATTATACTATGTTTATATAAATATTATTACATTTCTAGAAAATATGTATACTATATATGTTATATATGTTATCAAATACTTCTATACATCTATGTTGTATGCTTTATAGCAGATATCTATCGCATATAACATATTTGATTTATATATCTTTTATATTTGAGTTAGCATATATTTAATATGTTGTATATATGTGTTATATATAATGTATGGGTTATGTGTTGTATATATAAGATATACTGTATGTATTTAAAATATAGTAAATATATTATTTAGAGAAGATATATTAAATAGATTAAATATTGTAAAGATTCTACATATATGATATATTGACTATAACACTAGATACATTAAGGAATAAAATAAACAATAATCTGGATCAAGTGTCCGGGATTATTTATAAAATATATTAAAACGCAAACTGATTAATTAAAATCAAAAAATGACGATTTTAACATAAAGCGCTTGATTGGGAATAAAACATCTTAGAAGGAAAAGAGTGCTAATATAGATTAGAAAAACGCAAATAACAGAAAACAGTTAGATGCAAGAAGAGATGAATATAAAATAGTTGATATTTAAGGAGTTTTGACAATTATTTATCTCAGAAAGAAAATATAAAGCATAAAAATGCAATTTCTCTTGCATGAACAAACACGAATAAAAAACCGCAAGAAACATAATTAAAGCTGAGAAAATAAAGAATATTTCAGATAATTAATTCTAAAGATAATAACGCATGTAATTAAATATATCCCCCAAAATATCTAGTTAGTATACTGACTAAAACAGTCATTGTTCATCTATTTATGTTCACCTATTTTCATAAAATAATAGTAAATCTTTCCCCAAAGCAAATAAACAAAATCAATAAAAAGTGCAAAAGTAAATTGCCAAATTTCAACTAAGCTTTAGCTTATTAATTTTACACATAACAACGTGAGCTATTCTATATAGCATATATAAGCATATTGCAATTCATATAATCAAAAGCAAAAAAATTTCTATTATAAACTATAATTATCTTGATATTAACCAAAAGTATTGAAGAACTTTTCCATACTTTTTTATGAGTAATTTAAAAAAGCTAAAAACACTTATGTATGTGTTGTTTTATTTATATAATAACTACAATTCTTTATTTATTTAGAAATGTAAGAAACACCACAGTTATGCGGGATTCTAATCGAAAAGGTAAATAGAATAGGGATAAAACGTACACAGATAGGGAATAGAAGGTGATATAAAAAGGAGTTAATGGTGATTAAAAAGGGAGCATACTTATATGCATAAAAGGAATGAGAAAGGGAATAAACGGGAACAATATCTGGATTAAAAGGTGATCAAAAAGGGAATCTATGACAGATTCAGTATTGTAGAACAAAAGTATCAGTAAAATAAAGTGTTAACACGAATTATATGATCAATGAATTGTTTATAAGTGACCAAAAAGGGAACGAAGGTGACTAAAAAGGGAAGAGAATGTTTTAACCATATAAGGAAAAAGGAAGCAGTATGTGCAATATACAGAGAATAAACCTCAAAAACCAAATAAAAAACAAATTATAAGGAGTATAAGTCCTCAGTTGGAGAAGGCTTAAGAGTATTATCTATGATTTGAAAGTGTAAAATAAAGAATAAGGTATATAAAATGGGAATAAAGGTGATTAAAAAGGGAAGAAATTAACTAAAGCAGTCAAACCAATTAGGTTAAAAAGAAGAGATAAGATTCCGAAAAGGAATAACAGGTGACTGAAAAGGGAAAGAAGCATTGACTCAAATGCTCAACAAATTATAGGGGTTAATAATAGTTTAAACCCCAAAATATTGAAAAATATACTTGAAGGTGACCAAAAAAGGAATATAATATAGAATAAGGTAATAGAAAAGGGAATGCAAGTATTCTCAAGGTGAACAAAAAAGGAATACTTTTTAACATAACCCGGCAGATGTTTTAAAACGATAGGGGATAGTATGCTCGAAGAGAAGAGAAAGCAGCTCGTAGTTAATAAGAGTTATAAAAAATCTAATGAGCTGATTAATGCAATGGGAAAAGGAACAGCATTAAGTCAAAAGCTTTTTGCAATTGGAATGCAACACATTACCGTTGATGACACTAATAATGTAGTTGCTACGATATATGGAACCGAGCTTAGAAAAATGTTTAAATCTAGCTCGGGATCTTTGTATGAACATATTGAAGCCCTATGCGATAGACAGATTAAAGGAGCTACTATCTTCGATTGGAATCTTTTGATTAAAGATAAGGACAATGGCAAAATTGAGGCACATCAGGTGGTTACTGACGCTTCTTTTAAAAATGGAACATTAACTTTACGATACAATAATTCCTTGACGGATAAAATTGTAAATTTGCAAAAAGGATATACGGTTTTAAGTTTAGCTGACACTTTGAGCTTAAAAAGTGTTTATTCATTGCGTTTGTATGAAATGTTGAAGTCAGCATTTGATTATAAGAATGCTGTTACTAAAGAGAACGGCGAACAAGTACTTGAATATAATTTAACGGAACTTAAATTGGAGCTTGGGATAGTTAACTCTGGTGGAGATAACAAGATAAAAGCGGAGCTGGAAAAAGACTATCCGGATTGGGAAAAAATAGACCAATTAGTAGAGAAAACAGGACAGACAAAATATAAGGAATATAAAATTTTCAATAGAAGTGTTTTAAGTAAAGCAAAAGATGAACTAAATGAGAAAACCAGCATGATGGTTGATTATGAACCGATTAAAAGTGGAAGAAAGACAGTAGGAATTCGCTTTTTTGTAGATAAGAAAGGAGTAGAAGACGAAGGAATCAAGAAAAAGGATATCAGCAAAGATGATATAATGGACGAACTGATAGAGCTCATGTTGGATTATTTTAAAGTGAGAGAGATTAGAGAAATAGCCGAGTTTGCAGATTATGATATTGAAAAAATAAAAAAAGCATACGAATATATGACTAATTATAATACCACTGTAGATGTGCCAATTGCGTTTATGAAAGAATGTATCAAGAATGAGTATTATAATAAAGTGTCAAAGAGACCAATAAGGAAACAGAATGCTTTTAATAATTTTGAGCAGCGTAAAGACATAGATTTTGAGGAGCTTGAAAGAGAATTACTAGATAATTAGATATGTTATATAACACATATATAATATATCTCATGGAGGATTAATGGAAAGAATTGTTGCAAAATTGCTTATTTATGGAGACATGCCAGAAGATTCCATTTTAATGGAATTGTCGCGTGTATCAAGAGATCTACATAGTCAAAAATACAATAAAGAAGATTTAATAGCAAGATGTTTTAAGCAAGTGAAAAGACTTTTAGAGTTAGCCACTTCTTGTGCATTTAACGATAATTTATGGCAGAGCTATCTAACCTATCTTTTGATCATGGATGAAAACCCATTTAGTTTAACTTGTGAGAAAGTCGGTAGCAGAGATGGAAGTGTTAACCATTTTGCCACCAGTGATTTTCATGCATTTAGAGAGTTGTTTACATACAATTTTAGCGAGATAGAGACAGCTCTTGGAATCGACTGTTTTTCTTGTATTACTAATTATAAAGCTATTGAAAAGCCAGAGCTTATGTATAACAAAAATGTGAGTGAAAAAGTTAGCTATTTAACAGATATTTTAAGGAAAGCAGATTCAGACAAAGCTTTTTTTGAAGGTGTTACAGAGTTCTATAGAAGTATTGGAGTTGGAGCATTTGGATTAAACAAAGCATTTAGGCTTGGTGAGAGCACCAGCGGTAATATTGATTTTATGCCAATCAACAATATGGATAGAGTGGTTCTGTCAGATTTAGTTGGATATGAAATACAGAAAGAGAAGCTTGTTGCAAATACGAAAGCATTTGTTGAAGGGAAAAAGGCAAATAATGTTCTTCTTTTCGGGGACAGTGGTACAGGAAAGTCTACCAGTATAAAGGCGATTGTTAATGAGTTTTATGCGGATGGACTTAGGATGATTGAGATATATAAATATCAATTTAGATTATTGTCTCAACTAATTTCTCAAATAAAGAATAGAAATTATAAATTTATAATCTATATGGATGACTTATCTTTTGAAGAAGATGAATCCGACTATAAATTCCTCAAGGCAGTTATTGAGGGCGGAGTTGAGACCAAGCCAGACAACATTCTTATATATGCAACCTCAAACAGAAGACATCTAATACGCGAAACATGGAAAGATAGAAGAGATATTGAGCAAGATGGTGACATCCACAGATCTGATACGATGGAAGAGAAGTTGTCTTTAGCAAATAGATTTGGTGTAACAATAGGATACTATAAGCCGTCCAGACAAGAGTATTACACAATTGTAAAAGAGCTTGCTGAGAGAAACGGAATAGACATTTCTGAGGATGAATTGTGCATTGAAGCTGACAGATGGGAATTGAATCACGGTGGAGTGTCCGGCAGAACAGCTCAACAGTTTATAAACCACCTATCAGGAAAATAATAAATGTAGGAGGTTAGGGATTCCATTTGAGATTAGGACAATCAAAAGCACATCCTTGCAGACTTTCATTGCGAACTTCGCAGGCAGCGTTCCTACAATCTTTGCATCTAAAAGTATAGTGATATGAATATCGCTTCTTGCATGTTCTACAACAAAAAGCCATACCACTATTCCTGGCGATGAAAGTTCTTCCGCAACCCATACAGATTTTTACGACATTATGTGACATAATCATTATCCTCTAATAGTATTATCTCAAATGACGGCACATAATCAATAAAATGATGATAAAATGATAATTAAAAATAAATCAGAATACAAGAGATAAAAGAATGCATGAAATGAGCTATATAACAAAAATGGTATCGCTTGCAATGGAAGTTGCTAAAGAAAACAATGCCTCGAAAATCAAAAGCATAACAATACAAATTGGAAAAACGAGCGGGGTATTGCCTTACTATATGCACAAGTATTTTCCGGCTGCAGCTAAAGGTACTATGCTTGAAGATGCAGAGTTGATTTGCGAAGAGGTCGCAGTTAAAGCACTTTGCGAAGAATGTAGCAGAGAGTATTATCCGGATAAAAGCAATGGATATCTTTGTCCTAATTGTGGTGGTAGGAAAGCCAGAATCGTTGAGGGGAAGGGTGTAGTATTAAAAAACGTTATTATAGAAGATGAATAAGTGATATATGTTATATAACAAAAAGAGGCTGTGCGCAGACCTCTTTTTTTAGAATAAGATGGAGGATTTATGACCAAAATAGATTTAATAACCGGCTTTTTAGGGTCAGGAAAAACAACATTTCTAAAGATGTATGCTAAATACTTTATTGAAAGAGGAGAGAAAATTTGTATTATTGAAAATGATTTTGGTGCAATTAATGTTGATAGGGTAATACTTAAAGATATTGAGGGGGAAAATTGCAATCTGGAAATGATAGTGGGAGGAGATGGCCCTGAAGCACACAGAAGAAGATTTAAGACGAAACTTATAGCAATGGGAATGGCAGAATACGACAGAGTGTTAATTGAGCCATCGGGTATTTTTGATCCGGATGAGTTGTTTGACATACTCTATGAAGAACCAATGGATAGATGGTATGAGATGGGAAACATCATTTGTATAGTTGATGGTGAGCAGAAAGCAGATATTTCTACAGAATCCAGATTCTTGCTAATGTCTGAAGCAGCAGTAGCTGGTGTGATTGTTGTAAGCAAAGTTTATGAAGAATATACGTTAAAAGTGCGCAACATAATTTCAATGCTGAATGAAATCATGGAAGAGTTCAAGTGTGACAGAAAGATGATTTCAAAAGATATAGTGTGTAAGAGCTGGGACGAAATCAGTACAGAAGATTTTCAAAAAATATCTAAAGCAGGCTATGTAAAAGCCAATTTTACCAAGATAAATATTGACAAGGAAAATGCATACCAAACGTTGTTCTTTTTTGATTTTAAAATGCCTGCTTCTGAATTAAAAGAGGTTGTTTCAAATATATATGGAGATTCAGAATGCGGAAAAATATACAGAGTGAAAGGCTTTGTTGATGTTGGAGATGGAAAGAAAATAGAAATCAATGCGACAGAAAATGAATATATTACTAAAGATGCAGACATTGAAAGATCAGTTCTTATAGTTATAGGAGAAAAAATAAATCGTGAGAGACTCAAAAAATATATAGGAGAACCATCAATCTGAATAGGTGCAAAAGGTTAATTCTTATAGTATAATTTATGATACAAGGTTAACATTTTGACAGAATATAGGAGATGGCTATGACGGAATACAGTACTGACGGTAAAATCACATATTCCTCTTTAAGCAACTTTGAGCCCAACGATGTAGTATACATGCTCAAAGATCTTCCTGATGCTTGTTGCATTTTCAAGGTTTTAACGGATCCATTTGGAACAGTAAAAGATATGATGTTTCTTTTTGCAAACGAGAAGTATTCTCAACTTGTTGGCGTTCCGATTGAGGATTTGTTGGGAAATACATATTATAAAACAGTTATGAACAGGGACGAAGATTGGATTAAGTATAGTTACCAATCAGCAATACTAAGACAATCATCTAAAGTACGGACATATAATACGCAGTTTGATAAATGGCTTGAATTTGTATCTGTTCCTGTTTTTAAGAAGGGGTTCTGTGCCTTTGTTTTTCATGATGTAACTGGAGTAAAGAAAAGCGAAGATAATATCAAGCTGACATCTAACACTAATAAGTTAATAATTGACTGTGCGACGGCACTTTCTTCTGCTGAGTTCGGAAAAGGAGTAAAGAGAGTTCTTATGCTCCTAGGACAGACAATTGAGGCGGATCGCATGGGGGTAATTGAAGTAAAAGATAAAAAGGTGACTGATACACATGAATGGATAAATAATGCCGGAGCCAGAACATTAAACTTACCAAATAAAAAAGTATTTGAACAAGTAGATGTTATAGAGTTGTGGAATCAACAGCTTGGAGATAAAAATACAGTTCTGGTCAACAATACTTCTATTATCAAAAAGCAAAATGAAGAAGTTTATAAGAACATAGTAGAAGGAAGCATAACAAGATACAGTGTCTCTGTTATGAAAGATAATAATGAAATCATAGGGTATCTTGTTGCGGACAATTATGCCGAAGATCTTCCGCTTAATGTTGGAGAGGTAATGGAGTCTGTTGCCATTTTTATTTCTTATGAGATGAGGAACAGAGCGTTAACCAAAGAGATGACATATTTGGGAAGCCATGACGCTCTTACTGGGCTTGGAAATAGATATGCACTTAATCAGACTTTGCTTGTATTATCTGGCGTCTCTACGAGGGTAGGGGTTTGCTATTTGGATATCAATGGAATGAAAAATACAAATGAAGAAGATGGACATGACGCGGGGGATGAAAGAATTAAAAAAACAGCCGATATTTTTGCGAATATATTTAAAAGAAAATATTGCTATAGGATTGGTGGCGATGAGTTTCTTGCAATAATCCCGGAAATATCGAATGAAAAATTTGGCTCGCTGGTAAATAAACTCAGAACTAAAGGAGCTGACATTTCTGTTGCCATAGGAGCGATATGGATAGAAGATTCAAAAGAAATAAATCAAGCGGTTAAGCAGGCAGATGAACGGATGTATGAAGATAAAGCAACGTATTACAAAGAGCATGGCAGAAGGCATAGTGACAAGGTTTTAAATAAATGATCATAATAAAAGGGCAAAACCATTATTAATTGGTATTGCCCTTTTTATATCAAAGCAGTTATATAGTTATGCAAGTGAAGCAGTAATTATTGACATAGAATATACTTCAATAGCATTACATCCACGTGATAAATCATTGATTGGAGCGTTGAGGCCTAAAAGAATGGGACCATATGCTTCAAAATTACCCATACGTTGTGCAATCTTATAACCAAGGTTTCCTGCATTAATATCCGGGAAGATGAAGGTATTGGCATGACCTGCAACTGGAGATCCGGGAGTTTTCTGCTTAGCCACTCTAGGAGAAACAGCTGCGTCGAACTGAAGCTCACCATCTATAGGAATATCAGGATATTTTTCCTGAGCTTTCTTTGTTGCATTCTGCATCTTGGTCACAGTATCGTCCTTTGCAGAGCCTTTCGTTGAGAATGAAAGAAAGGCGACCTTGGGATTAACACCAAATCTCTGTGCACAATTGACTGTTTCGCCACAAATCTCAACGAGTTCGTCTTCGTTAGGGTTAATGTTAATACCACAATCAGCCATTGCAATCACTTCATTTTCACCGGTTGCTGAAGGACGAACAAGAATAAAACATGATGAAACAATAGTGTTTTCAGGCTTTGTTTTAATTATCTGTAAAGCCGGACGAACAGTATCGGCTGTTGAATATGTTGCACCACCAAGCAAACAATCACCATAACCCATTTTTACAAGCATAGTTCCAAAATAATTAGTTTGTTTAAGAATCGGAATAGCCTTTTCAGGAGTCATTCCCTTGCTTTTTCTAAGCTCGCAGAATGCATCAACCATCTCATCAAACTTATCATATGTTTCTGGATCGATTATCTTAGCGCCTCTGATGTTATACCCAGCATCTTCAGCAGCTTTATTTATTTCATCTTCATTTCCTAAAAGAATAGGTTTCAAAAAATTACCTGCAAGCAGTCTGGATGCAGCTTCAAGAATTCTTGGATCAGAGCCTTCCGGAAATACAATAGTTTTGGGATCAGCCTTGAGCTTCTGAATCATATCTCCAAATCCGTACATTTATTTTCCTCCTTATGTAAAACAGGGTTTATATTTTTTGTAAGCGCATACATATTTTAGTCCCATAAAAAGTAAAATAATTTGATTTCGCTCAAGTTTTACAATAATATATAGTAGAATTAATAATAAGTGAGGTGACATTACTTATGAACATGAATCCTATGATGTTAATGCAATTACAGCAAAGAGCTCAAATATTTCAAAAAGATCATCCCAAGGTCATGCCTTTTCTCAAAGCAGTTGGTGAAAATGCCATGCAAGAAGGCGCTGTTATTGCCATGAAAGTGACAACAACAGATGGAAAAACCATAGAATCAAATATTAAAATTAATGCTAATGATGTTGAAACTATGAAGATATTCATGGATGCCGGAAAACAATAATACTATAGTTGCTTTTCGTAAAAACCATCTTTACGAGTGAAGCCAATTTTCGAAAGGTATGCTTTATGGTTGGCGTCTGATCCTCTATATGTCATAGATTTTATTCCCTCATTCGGAAGTTGAGAGATAAGAAATTTACCAATCGAAAAGTCACGGTATTCTGGAGTGGAATAATCTAGCATTATGTCCAGGTTGCCATTATCTTTTTTTCCTAAAATGACGCCTACAGGTGAGCCCTTATGACAAACGGCATATCCGGTATCGGCTGCAGAGAAGTCAGTAGAGTTACCGGGAAAGCATTTCTGAATATCCTCTTTATAGCAATCTATGAAATAATTGATTATAGAATCGTCCTTTTTTAGCTTTATAAAATCGTATTCGATAGAAGTGTTACTCATTTTTATCAGGTAGTATATATTGATCATGACCAAGCAGAGATTCATTAGTGCAGTAGGATAAGAATGAATTATAAATGCATAGATTGTAAAGATTATACTACCTATGGAATTAATAATTCTCAGCTTAAATACGGATGCCATTAAAAAGGATACAAGGACTAAAGCAGAGCCAAGATAGCCAATAGCTTCTATAATCATATTTGTATTCATTCTGATACCTCTTTTCATAAGAATTTTTAGTGACAATGGTATGATATCAAAAGATTACATGTTGTTCAAATTATGATAAAATCTTATTGTATAATTCGATAATTGAAGGACTGGATTTATGGAAGGAGAAATCTATATGGGTGATACCAGAACTGACCTTATAAACCAGCTTGCTGCCAGCATGGGTGCAGGAGATTATGCGAAGACACGATTTGAGGAATCTAGATACGATGCAGAAACCGGAACGCTATACTGTGATGGATACGTGATATCCAAATCAGTTATTGAGGAGGCGATACAGCATTTTAATCTTATGCAAAAAAAATGTGATATGAACGATCCTGCTTCCAGACACATGGCTTTAATCTACAAAACAGCAATAGAAGGAATCAAAAGATTAAAGGAGAGCAGGGGAGAACCACCAAAATAAAAAATGAGACCATGAAGAACAAGCTCTTCATGGTCTTTTTATAATAATTATGCTTTAGCTAAAAGAAGTTTTTCAAGATAAGCGAGTCGAGCACAAACTGTAAATATATTTGCAGCTTGTTCCAGTTCTGCAAGTGGTGGAAGAGATGGTGCAAATCTTATTACTGAATCGTCTGGATCCATGTGATAAGGAAAAGGTGCGCCTGCAGGAGTCAAAATAACACCCGCTTCTTTTGCAAGCTCAACAATTCTAGATGCGGTACCCTTAGGTGCTTCATATGTAATAAAATATCCACCTTTGGGATTTGCCCATGATCCACAGCAGATTTCTGAAAGATCACGGTCCATTGTTTTTGTAACAAGTTCGAATTTAGGACGTAAAATCTTGGCATGTTTCTTCATGTGTTCATCAACAGACTCGACATCCATGAAAAATCTTGCATGACGAAGCATGTTTATCTTGTCATAACCAATCGTCTGTACAGTCATAGTCTTTTTTAGTTCCTGTCTGTTTGCATTATTACAAGCTATGGCTGCTATTCCGCCCCCGGCGAAAGTAATCTTTGATGTTGACGCAAATTCAAAGGCTAGGCTGGGATTATCAGCTTCTTCACATTCATGAAGTATATTAAGAATCTTACATTTTTCTTTGTATAGATGATGTACAGCATATGCATTATCCCAGAAGATTCTAAAATCTTTTGCGGCGGGCTTGAGATTTGCCATACGACGAACAACTTCATCAGAATATACAATTCCCTGAGGATTTGAATATTTTGGAACACACCAGATCCCTTTTATTGAATCATCTTTGGATACAAGAGATTCAATCATATCCATATCAGGGCCATCTTCGTGCATAGGTATATTGATCATTTCGAAACCGAAATGCTGAGTGATAGCAAAATGTCTATCATATCCGGGAACAGGACAGAGCCATTTAACTTTGTCTAGTTTACACCAAGGGGTACAACCACCAAAACCAAACATATATCCTCTGGCAACAGTGTCAAACATTATGTTCAATGAAGAATTACCGCATACTATTACCTGTTCCGGCTGGCATTCCATAATCTCTGCCATAAGGTGCTGAGCTTCTACAATACCTTCAAGACAGCCGTAGTTACGCGTCTCAACACCGTTCATGCATTTCATTAGTGACTTACCATCCAAGATATCAAAAATAGGCATAGAAAGATTGAGCTGTTCTACAGAAGGCTTTCCGCGGCTCATATCAAGCTTAAGACCCTTTGCCTGCCAATCCTTATACTGCTGAGAAAGGAGCTCTTTTTCCTTTAATAATTCCTCTTGTGACATTTCGCTGTACTTTTTCATAATCAATCCTCATTATTGTATACAAGTATTTTTGCATAAACCTAACGATATTATTACAACATAGCCTCGCCAAGTCAAGGGGAAATCGTAAGCATATATTAAATTATTAGCGAAAAAGGGATTATAGAAGCGAATTTGCAGCGTTATGAATAGCGCTACTAACCTTAAGATTCATCTCGTCGGAAACAGATAATCTGAGCATGTCAATAACACGGTTATCAATAGAATAACCGAGTCGAGAAGCGTGTTCACGTAGGGAATCCTTGTTGGGATATGAATAATCATTATGCATGGTTGAGTTCAGCATCTTCATTGTCTGGAGAGAGTCATATGCTTCTTCAAATTTGGCCCCAAACTGCTGTTTTATATCAGCATCCAGTTCACCAGAATTTGCTGACAGATTATTATTAAGATATGTACTTGTTATTCTGTCAACGGATGACAGGAAGTCATAGTTTATCATATTATTATTCCTTTATTTTTATTCTTTCAATATATCGACAGAGAATTAATAATCATTAGTGTTTATTTCTTATTTTTCCAGAAAAGAAAAATAAAAGGTTATATTCGCTAAAGGCGATATATATCTTCGTATTACGCTAATGTATACTCTTTTCATCAACAAATACAGATGGTCATTCGGAGGGAATAATTATGAGGAAAAAAATATATAAAAGCGATGAACGAAAGATTTGTGGTGTATGTGGAGGAATAGCAGAATTTATGGATGTAGATCCGACTGTTGTTCGTTTAATCTGGGCGTTGGCATCATTGGGCGGAGGAATAGGGATTCCGCTTTATATAATTGCAGCGATCATAATGGATGATAGACCGGATAGTGTGGATTTTAGAGATTTCTAAGGGAGAACAGGCAGATATGGTAATATTATTTTTTTGCTTCTTTTTAATTTTTCTGGTAAAAATGGTAGGATTTGCATTAAAAGCATCGTGGAGCATATTAAAAACTTTACTTTTATTAGTTTTTATACCTTTTATTTTGGTGATGCTTGCTGTAGGAGGTTTTGTTTATGTGGCATTTCCTCTACTAATCGTGTTTGGAATAATAGGATTGTTTAATAGAGTTTAATGCTCATACAATGATATATTCCCCACCGCAATTGAAATGTTGTGCCAAGAATTCTGGGCTAACGCCAATTGAGGTGGGGGATATTTTACTTATTTTTACTCATCATAGTCATCATAATCATCAAAGTCATTATCAGAATAACTATAAGATTCTTCTATATGTTCTTCCTTAGGTTTTTTAACCAGAAGGTACATGAGTCTACTGTTATGAAGAACAAACAGAACCCCCAGTATAAAAAGATGTGTATAAAAGACTCCCATTATAAGGAAATTTCGATCGAGAAAGTAGCCTAATTTAAAACCGGCGATACATAATGATCCTGATACTAACATTCCCATTATAAGAAGGGGAGAATGATAAAGTGCGCTTTTTAATGCATGTATGAAATCAATAAAAGAGGCGTCAAAATAGACAAATCGTCCAATCATGAGGGTAAGATAATACATCATTACAGGTGCGTACAATTGATGATCGCCTACTCTATTAAGAACAAGCAACAATATGATGGTGTAAAACATGCCCAACATTCTTATAGAAGCCTTTTGATCCTTGGTGAGCATTTTAAGTGGAATAATGAATTTGTCAAATAAGGTGTTTGCTACACAAGATAGGCAGATTAGCAATAATAGCAGAAAATCTTTTCCGTTTTGCCATAGAGATATAAATTCCTCATATCCGTAATATCTGCTTGCTGGGGAAGTAACTATAGAAAAAACGTGATCTATAATAACAAATGAACATGAGAACATCATAACTGATGTAGCAGATATCATCATATCAATGAAAAGTTGAATATTGATATGAAAATTTTTGAAAAAAAGAAACTTCTTTTCTGAAGATGACAATTTGTGTTTCCTTTTTGATGAACTTGGCAGAAAAGTCAGCTTTGTTCCAACATATATTAGGAAAACACAAAATGCTATACCTACAACAGTCATGAGAAGAAATAAAAGCTTTTTTTCGAGGGTGAATTCGGGGTTAAAATATTTATCCAGTGACATAATAATCTCCTTTTAATGAATGCGTCAAGAATGATTATATAGAAAAAACACAGATTATAAAAGCGGTAGTTTGTATTCATTATGGATTGAGTGATGTAAACATGAAAAAAATGCTTTATACTAATGGGTAGATGACCAGTTTTTGGACAGGTGGTCGGTCCAGCTGAGAATTTTTTGACGAAATAGGCAGGATGTGATGAATTATAGTGTAAATATAAACGGAATAGATGTTTTGGCATCTTATAGCGAAGACAATATAGAAGAAATATTTATTCCGTTGCTTAGAAGATTATCAACTATACATGATAAGAAAAAAGGACGTGTTATCGCCATGATATCTGCGCCTCCCGGAGCTGGAAAGAGTACACTTGCTAGTTTTTTGGAGTATTTAGCGGCAAATACAATCAAGAATAAAAAATATCAGGCGCTGGGAATGGATGGATTTCACAAAAGACAGGAATATCTTACGACGCATACTGCAATTGTGGATGGAAAAGAAATACCGATGGTTGATATAAAAGGCGCGCCAATAACTTTTGATTTAAATGGTCTATATGAGAGACTGAACATGATTTCGAGAGGTATTACATGTGGGTGGCCAATTTATGATAGGCTTCTTCATAATCCGGTGGAAAATGCAGTTGACATTGATGGAGATGTAATAATTGTTGAAGGCAATTATCTGCTTTTGAATATCGATGGCTGGCGTGATTTGTCAATGTTTGCTGATTATACAATATCAATAAAAGCTGATGAGTCGTTTTTAAGAGAGCGACTCCTTTCTCGTAAGATAGCCAGTGGAAATAGTATGGAAAAAGCAGCTAAGTTTGTGGATTTTAGCGATATGGCAAATGTAAGACTTTGCCTTTCTAAGACAGCTAGCGCAGATCTTGAATTATATATAGATACAAATGGGAAGTATAAAATTATATAAAAGATAGGGAGGATAGCCATGGCTACTAGTAAAAAGACTTCTGCAACCACTAAAGGGAAAAAGAGTTCTGCAGAAAAAACAAAAAAGACAACCACAAGTACTGCAAAAAAGACTACAGCGAGAAAGTCGACTACAACCGTTTCTAAAAAGACAACTTCGAATTCTGTAAAGCTCACTGCTGCAGAAAAAACACTTTTAAGTTTATATAGAGCAGCTGACGCGGAAACCAAAAAGGCGGCGATTGCACTTTTAAAAGGCGAAAAAAGTCAATTAAGCGGAATCTTACAATCTATTCTTGAGAATAAGACGATCATGAACACAGTGACAAGTTTGTTTAAATGATGATTTAATTATTTGCCAAAAGCCTGATATATACGTCATATCAGCTGAAGGCGCTGAATTAAGGCGGTATAAAAGATGCGACACTATATAATTGTTAGGTTTAAAGAAGGGGTTGACTGGCGAAGTCATGTTCCTGACATCTCGACGCTTTTTAAGAAAGCAAGCGTTATCGATGGCGTTAATAATATCTCTATCAATACGTCTTGCTCGGAGCTGCCCAACAGACATCATCTCATGATTGAGATGGTAGTTACTGCAGAAGGTCTTACAAATTTTGATAATTCTACAATTCATAGTGAGTGGAAAGAAAAGTATGGAGAATTGATAAAAGAGAAGACAATATTTGATTGCGCGACATAATTTTTCGAAAAACATAAATTTTGCGAAAAAGAAAATTCTTCTGCCCCTGTACTCATAAGGGATTGTATAATACTGTAAAAAGCAAAAATCTATCCATATACGAATTATTGACTCGTATATGAATAGATTACTTTTTTAGCATTTTTGTAATTAATACCTGCAATCTCAAAGAGTTTAGTTATTGTAACGAATTCATATCCTTGCTTAAGTAGGTCCGGAATGATAATATCTAAGGCTTCTACTGTAGCATCATTTCCTTCCATATCATGGAGGAGTATTACTGCGCCATCTCTTACGTCTTTTATAATAAGTCTTGCTCGTTCTTTTGCAGGAACATCCGGCTCCCAATCAAGTCCATTAATTCCGTTTATGAAAATTAGAGGAACAGTTTCTAACAGAAGGTCATTTACGGAGATGAAGGGAGGTCTAAAGAAAAGCGGTTCTTTACCTGTAAGGGTATAGATCCGGCGAGAGGTCTCTTCAATTTCAGCTTCAATAGTTTCTCTGTCTAACGTTTGCATATCTGAATGAGTAAGTGAATGGTTTTGAATATCACACCCCAAAGAAATCTCTTTTTTGACTATATTTTCGCGTTCAGGAGTGATGTTATTGCCAATAAGGAAAAAGCTGGCAACAACACCATATTTTTCCAGCTTTTCTAGCACTTGGATGGTTGTATTATCTGAAGGACCATCGTCAAAGGTTAAAGCAATATATTTTTTGTCCATTTTAGTCAGTTTCCTTTTTCAATTATTTGAATTATGCCAGATAACATCAAGCGTAGATGTTTGAGAAGGAATTGAAAGAGCGTCATCTTCGCAAACATTAATAAAATTTGTCTCGCCATCTTGAATACGTCTTTTAAATACTGGAGTGCCATCACCATTTAAGAAGGCAGATACAAACTCGCTAATTGTATTGATTGGATATGGAAAGCTTATACCACCAACGTCATTTTGCGATAAATTGTGTATGTCCGAACCTGCTGATGATAGAAATTTATATTCGGAGGCGTATTTATATGCAAGAGCATTTTGCCAATCCGGATTACCAGCATTGTATACCTCAATTCCATCACATATTTCAGGTGTTAGATGAATTGCATTTAAGTATCCGCGCTCCCTGTATGGATGAGCTTGTATCATGATTCCACCGGCTTCATGTACAGCCTTGTACACTTCAAATCTATTTCTGTCCATAATGTTGGGATTAGAAAGTAACCACATTTTGTCAACCCCATACAAAAGATATTCATCTCCGTCAAAATTGTATTCAATCCCGAAAAAAACAGATAAATTTTTTCCATTGGCTGCTTTTAAAGCATTTTGATATCCTTCGCAATATAGTTCAACTTTCTTTTCCCAAGAAAGATTCTTAGGTACAGCGCAATTGCCATTAAAGAAATGATCTGTGACAATGATTCCACTGTAACCTAGTGACCGCATGAAATCTATATAATCTGAGGCGGGAGTGTTGGAACATGCGCTCCCTTCTAACGTATGCAAGTGTGTTTCATATATGTATTCCATGATATTAGTCTGTCGTATGCCTTCTTTATATTTGATAAACGTGTGTTATCTGTTGGGATTAAGTAGATTTTCGCATCCATATGGTGCGTTTACAAGTGCATTATTTCTTATACTACAAGTAGCATTTCTACAATCTCTGCACCTAAAACTTATATGATTTCCATATAACCTTTTACAATTAAAAGAGCAGAAAACTTTCCTACCTTCTCGAGCTGTAAATGTTCTACCGCAATTTATGCATATTCTTTTTACATTTGTAGCCATAATAAATCTCCAAATAGTTATATAACTTATATATAAAATATATCTTTAAGAATGCCACATTTTCATAACTCATTTCCAGATGCGATAATTACCGGACAATGCAAGAAATGCGAAAATGTATAGGCAGTTATCATAATAACGGCGAACGCCCTCTCTTAGAGGTTGATTCCAGAACCAGTCAACCCACTTTTTCGCTATTGTAAAATCACTATTTTCATCTTCGCTAAATGGAATTGCTAATGCACTCTGTGCTATAGTTGCAACCAGTCCTACGGGATGAAGAACCGTTTTATCAAGAGGAGTTCCATCAACTTTATACGCACACCTTACAGCTTCAAGATCTGTCTTAAAAAATTTCATTATTTTAAGTGGTACAGCGAGCTGTCCATTATCTTTTCCAAACCACTCAGCGTCTAGACCTATATTTGCAGCTGTTCTATAAGCGTCGCTAAAAAAATCACCAAACTGACCCCAAGGTAATTCTTTATTCATGGGGCTTCCGTCAAAATTGGCATATTCAGCGTTTAGACCGGTTTGGGGATGGCAGGCAGTCATTAGATATTTTCTGCTGGCATCTGCCGCCTTTTTGAAAAATTCTTTGTCTTCTTCGTATGCCCAGAGAGCAAACAGCTCATAAAAATGTGGTAAATGATATGAAGGATCTGTAAAATCTATTCCTGGAACAAAGAGAATTTGGTGATTTTCTTTATTCCACATAGGGGAGCCTACGCTTCCGTTTTCTCCTTTGTGAATACAGGTGTGAAGCAGATCTTTTGCTTCTTTGCTATATTCAAAAATACCCGTTCCATCGCCCCATCTATGTGAAGCAAAGAACAGTGCCATAGCAAAAAATTCTTCGCCGTCAGGTGCGGGACCATTAGCGTTCTTTTTTCCGTCAACCTGACATGACCATGCAAAATATCCTTCATTTTCACCTTCTGTCATGAACATGTATGTTTTTGCCCACTTCCAGATCCTGTCAAATTCTTCCTTCATATTTAGCTGAACACACATCATCATTCCGTAGGACATACCTTCTGTTCGTGCATCGTTATTGCCTGTATCCGTAAGATATCCCATATCATTACCGGATTCATGATAGATGCGTTCTTTTTCATCATAAAAAAAGATCTGTGTTATTTCTTTTAAACGGATGGCAATTTCTTCATCAGTCTTGCCAATTTCTTTAAAAATATTTCTGTAAACCCCTGATTCATACGCGCCCATAAAAACCTCTCAAAAAATTATTTATTAGCAATATAATCGGAATAACTCATCCCGGTATATTTTTTAAAACATTTGCTGAAATAGTTAGGATCTGGTATTCCAACTTCTGCAGCTATTTGATACATTTTAATATTTGATTTTGCAATTTTTACCGCTTTTTTCATTCTAAGATCATTTAGATATTCTACAAAATTTTTGCCGGTATCCTGTTTGAATTTTCTGGACAAATAACTTGGGCTGAATCCAAAATATTGCGCCAAAAAAGTCAAATTGAGCATGGAGTCTGTAAAATTTTCTTCTACATATTTTTTTATCAATTCAGTAGAATTATTCTCTTCTGATGCTTCTGATTCCAAATCCGTTTTTGCTTCTTCCCAATAATCTTTGGCTTCATCAAGTTTCTTTTTTGCTCGCTCAAGAACATCTGCGATTTCTGCGCGGACCATTGGTTTTAGCATATAATCAAATACCGGAAGACTAACACATTTCCTTGCATATTCAAACTGATTAATGGCAGTCATTATGATAATGATAAGATTTGGATATCTATCGGTTGCCGTTTTCGTGAATTCAATGCCATCCATAAAAGGCATTGAAATGTCTACAAAGGCAATATCAGGCCTAATCTCATCAATAATATTTATTGCCTCGATTCCGCTGGCGGCTTCACCAACTACTTCCATATTAAGCGTGTCCCATTTAATTCCGGCACGCATAAGTTTACGGGCAGATTCTTCGTCGTCTATGATCATAACCCTGTATGCTCTGTTCATGTTATCTCACCCCAAAATGGTTTGGATAGGAAATAATGAATTCTATTTCCGTATACTCACCAATTTCACTCTTTATGTTGACTACATTTTCTTTGTTACAATATATTCTGATTCGCTCTATTGTGCCCCACAGACCAAAGCTTTCTGCATCCAATTCAGTCTGATCCACTTTTTTTCGTGAAAGTATTTTTTTAATCTGATCTTCGGACATACCAACGCCGGTATCTTTTACAATCAAGTGAAGCTTTTCGTTTTCCATGAAGCTGGATATTTTTATTATACCGGGCTCGCCTTTTAGTCGTATCCCATGATATATACTGTTCTCAACCAGCGGTTGCAAAATGAGCTTCGGAACAATGAAGTTTTCTGTTTTTTCATCTATATCATATATATCTTCCAGAATATCACCATATCTCAATTTTTGAAGTGATATATAATCTTTTACTATACAGATTTCACGAGATAATGGTATTTCTCTATCACCTTTACTTAAAAAATTTCTATAAAAACTTCCGAGTGTTTCCAGCGCATCATGAACCTTTTCTGCACCGGCGTCCATGGCAAGAAAACCAATAGTTTCAATGGAATTATACAAAAAATGCGGCTTAATCTGTTCTTGAAGAACCCTCATTTCAGCTTTTTGAAGCGTCTTTTCTTTTTCTATAAGTGTTGCTATGAGTTCGTTTACATGATCAATCATGCTATTATAATCCGCTTTTAACATGTCAAGCTCATTACTGGACATTACAATATCTATTTTTTTCAAGTGTCCGGAGCGTTTGTTTTTCTCCATGGATCTTGAAAGCTCAAATACCGGATCTGTTATATTTTTTTGTATAAATCTTGCCACGTATATGGCCATAAGTATGAAAACTAAAAGCAAAAAAAGTATGGCGTAAATAATTTTATATGGAATGCCCTCAGGTCCGTATGATGAAACCTTTAAAATAACTATGGGAAGATTATTAACACTGCATCCCGAAATTAGAATTCTTTCGTGATCTAAAATGCCATTTTTGTGCTTTATTTTTGTTGAATTATACCTTTCATCATAAAAAGGGACGATTTCTTGATTGCCGGCTATAAAAATACCATCGGTTCCCATTATACATATGTCATTATAATGCAACTGATTCAAAATCCGCCCAAAGACCGAGGCAGATATGTTCATTAACAAGAGTCCTCTTCTTTTCTGAGAATCTATATCATTTATTGCTCTTCCGATTGTGACAATGGGTTTATTATCAGATCTAAATGCAACGTGATTTCCATTGAGAAAAACTACTGCTCTTCCTCTCCCGTTGTATATATCCTCTTTCCATTCGTCTTGAACTATAAGATCTGGATCATAAGTATATGAGAATCTATCAGTAGCAACCCTTATCATATCTTCACGGAACACGATAACTGAATCAACACCTTCTTTGGTATTTAAAATGTTCATGATGCCATATCTGGCGTCATTTATCATTCCCATGTCTACAGCATCGCTATCCGCCCTAAGAAAAGTAACCAGTCTTTCCTCAGTCATTATGAGTCTTGATAAATCTATATAGTTTTTTGTTTCTGAATAGATATTATTGGATAGAGTTCTTATTACGTTTTCTGCTTCACGTATGCCGTACTCTTTTCGCTCTTTTTCCGTAATATAATATGTTGAGATAAGGAAGGAAACAATGGCAACGAAAATAATCCCAAAGATAACCCTTTTTAAGCTTGATGACAGGGATGTTCGTTTACTATTGTTATCATAGAATTGTAAAAGATTATTCTTTAAATTCATATAGCTCCCCGAAAAACCTCATTCACATAATACCTCTTAAAGATACCATTTTTCACCCTATGTTGCAAAAGAAAAAGAGCTTGGCAATAAACACGCCAAGCTCCTATTATTTGCATGATTATCCTTTTACCGCTCCTGCCATGAAGCTGTCCTGAATCCTTCTACTTAAGATGATATAGAAAATCAAAGTAGGGAACGTCGCAATTACGAGAGCCGCACCGATAGGGCCCCAGTTCGTAGTATGCTGTCCTGAAAGAGCTTTGATACCAACGGGTAGAGTTCTGTGTGCAGAGTCAGAAATAAATACGTTCGCAAACATGAACTCATTCCAACACTGAAGGTATGAATAGATACCAACAGTAGCGAAGGCAGGCTTCATAAGCGGAAAAATAATCTTAAAGAATGTTCCGAACAAACCGCATCCATCAATTCTAGCAGCTTCATCAAGATCATAAGGCAGATCCACCATGAATCCTGTGCTTATAAGAATAGCCATGGACAATGCAAAAGCAGAATACGGAATGATAAGTGTTGTATACCTATTGAGCCAATGAACCTTGGCAAGCAATACATACAAGGGAACGATTGACGCCTGAAGAGGAATAGTAAGTCCGAGCATAAAAAATGCGTTAGTGAGCTTACTGAGCTTCCAAGGAATACGCGTAATAGCATAAGTTGCCATCAATGCAGCCATCAATGAGATAAAAATAGCTGCAGAAGTAACCAGGATACTGTTTAAAAAGTAAAGGCCCATATTTCCTGTGTTAAGAGCAGTTGTAAAGTTTGACCACAACCACTGTTTAGGAAGACCTATAATATTGTTTCCGAAAATCTCGTCATTGGACTTAAGTGAAAATGTAAACATAAAGTAGATCGGGAATATGTTTATAAATGCCCATATGCCAAGAAAAATATATACAAATATCTTTTTGAGTTTCATTGTTTTATTTTTCCTTTTCCTTAAATGCAGCGCTTATTGCAAGTGCAAACGCAAAACACAGTGCTATCAGCATAACTGAAATTGTACTACCCATTCCAAACCTGTTTCTCAGGAACATCATGTTCTCAAGCAAGGTACTGGGAACTTCTGTTGTCTGGAAAGGACCTCCTTCAGTCAGGATACGTACAAGGTCATATGTCTTCAGTGAACCGGTTACAGCAAAAATTACGCTTACTCTGATGATAGGTTTGATGATAGGAATAACAATATACTTATCAACCTGCCACTTTGTAGCACCATCAAGCATAGCTGCTTCTCTTAAGTCGACCGATACACCCTTAACACCGGCGTACATCAATAACATATGATATCCAATATACTGCCAGATTGTGGGAACCAAGATACTTCCAAGAGCAGTTTTAACATCTCCAACCCATACCTGATTCCAATCACGACCTGTAACTAGTTCAAGAAATGCATTTAAAAGACCGTAGTCCGGATTATATATTTTTAACCAGAGCTGACCAATAACTACCGTTGAGATCAATACTGGCATAAAGAATATTGTCAAGAATGATCTCTCGCCCTTTGGCTTTCTTCCCAAAAGCAGTGCCAGTGCCAATGAAAAAGGCAGCTGTACAAATACTGAGAAAAATGCCAGAATCATTGCGTTCTTTAAGCCTGTCATGAACTTAATGGAACCGTTGGTAAACAGCTCTATGTAATTGGCAAATCCAATGAATGTTCCTTTAGAAACACCATTCCAATCCAATGTGCTTCCGTAAAGTGATGCCACAATAGGAGCAATAAGAATACTTACAAAAAGAAGTAAAGCTGGAAGAAGAAAAACAAAAATAGTCAGTCCTTTTTTAAGATTCTTGTTTCTTCTTTGTTTAATCATTTCATTATTCATAGAATTATTATCAGACATTATCATAACCTTCTAAAATAATACGATCCTTCCGTCTTCCCCATGGGAAGCACAGGAAGGATCGTAAAACAGCCTAAGCTAAATTTTTATTATTTGTTACTGGATATCTTTTGCTAATCCCTCGATGAACTTTGCTCCATCTATCTGGCATCCATAAACCTGATCTACATATGAAAGATATGTATTAGCAGAATCAGCGTTCATAGCTGTGTCACCGAAAAGTACGTATGTCTCAGCCTTTGAGCAGATCTCAGAAACGGCCTGTGTAAGCTCGTTAACTGAAGATGTGTCGCCATAAGGTGTCCATGCAGGAAGTCCGCATCCATCAAGGTATCCATAGTGGCAGATAAGCTTACCAAGCTCGAAAGCATAGTCAGCTGCTCTCTCAGCATTAGGTGAAGAAGCTGCTACTGCAAGTGTGTCAGAAGGTCCACCAATCAACTGTCCAAGTTTTGCCTTTTCTGCATTGATTACAGGGAACTCACTAACCTTTACCTTAGGGAAGAACTCAGCATTAGCTGCGAAGTCTGCGCAGTTCCATGTTCCGTTCATGTAGAACGCATACTTACCAGCCATGAAGTTATTCTTTACTTCGTCGTTTGTAAGACCAATTCCTGAAGGATCAAAGTAACCATTATTTACAAGACCCTGGAATATATCAACAGCATCAGCAACATCAGTGTTGTTCCATGAAGCCTTTCCAAGGAAGATGTCGTTAAGCGTATCTGCGCCTGCACTCTTCTCAATAACAGACTCAAGGTACTCTGTTACGCACCATGTCTCTTTTCCAGCACATCCAAAAGGAATGATTCCTTTTGCCTTAAGAGCATCACAGCATGCGATGAATTCATCGTATGTTCCAGGAATCTCTTCGTAGCCAGCTTCCTTTAAGAGATCCATGTTTGCGAAAAGACCAACGATGTTCATGGTTGTGGGAACACCGTAGTGCTTGCCGTTGTAAGTGGTGTTTGCAAGCATAACCTCAGGAAGTTCATCCTTGTACTTTGCAAGTACGTCGTCAAGGCAGTAAACCTTGTCCTGCTGAACGAAATCACCAAGGAATGCACAAGCCCATGTAAAGAAGATATCAGGAAGCTCGTTAGCAGCTACAGCTGATTTGATCTTTGTCTTGTAGGTTTCATTCTCAATAGCTTCCCATGTGAACTCGATCTCAGGGTGATTAGCTTTTATGTCGGCAATCGCCTGCTCATAAGCATGACGGTTTGAATCTGACTCTGTAGCGATACACCACATTGTGATCTTTGTCTTTCCGTCTGAGCTGCCACCGTTTGAAGCGGCACCACCGTTTGAACCTGACTTACCGCATCCGGCAAGTGAAAGGACCATAACTACTGCAAGCAGCATGGCTAAATACTTCTTCATTTTGTTCTCCTCCTTAAAATGAATAGATTATAAAAAGTGTTTTGTGTAATAGTAAAAAGCACTTATTTTTTGTGCACTTTCACTATCCAAGAATGATTTTATTATACCAATTTGCATATGTGAACGGAATTTTTCAACCAAAAATAGGTAAGATTTTTACATTTTAGACAAAAAATAACCAAAAGAGACATGCTCTTTTGGTTATTTTTAAGTAATGCAGTAACTATATTATTAGATATTGAAATGATCAAGGTTGTTATTGATGGTCTCAACAGCTTCTGCAACCGAGCTTGCAGCGCCTGATACCTTATCACTTGAATCGGCAACATCTTTTGCTGCGATAGTTACAAGGTCTACAGCAGAAGCGATCTCTTCTGTAGAAGCAGACTGCTCTTCTGAGATAGAAGCCATGTTCATGGCTACATCATTAACCGTGCTCATCTGTGAAGCGATGCTGTTAAGAGTGCCTGTGGCATCTGAAAGCTCTGCGGTGATCTGCTGGAAAGTAGCTGCAGCAGAGTTAACATACTCGGCACTGTTGTTGATAAGTGTTGAGTTGGCTTCTGACTTTTCGGAAAGAAGTTTAACTCTTGATGACATATCGCGAATGATCTCACCGATCTGGCTTGTAGCCTGTGATGAGTTGCCCGCAAGTTCACCGATCTCTGCAGCAACAACTGCAAAGCCACGTCCTGCCTCACCTGCTCTTGCTGCCTCAATTGAAGCATTGAGAGAAAGGAGATTGGTCTGTGAAGAAATAGCATTGATCATATCAACGATATTGTTGATCTTGTTTGCTGCCTCATCAACGCTTGAAACAGCATCAGCCATTTCAGACATTGATTTAACGATATCATCCATACCTTCAGCGACTGTCATCATATCCTTCTGACCTATGCCGGCTTTTTCAACAAGGGCATTCATAGACTGCTCGATGTGCTGCTCGCCCTGGTTTACTTCTTCGATAGCCTGTGCAAGCCTTGTAGCACTTTCAGCTACCTCGGTAACGGCATCAGACATATTGGAGATATTGCCACGGATCTGCTCCATGGATGCTGACTGTTCTTTTGCTGCTGACTCAAGAGAATCTGCGGTTTCTTTTGATGTACGTGCTTCACTTCTAAGAAGCTCTGAGATTTCTTTGATCTCTCTTATGGTGCCTCTCATACCGCCGATAAAATCGCCCATGGCTGAATTCATGAATGCGATCTCATCATCGCCCTTAGACTGTACTTCAACAGTGAAGTCGCCGCCTGCTATGTGCTCAATATTTTCTGTAAGATTTGCAACAGGCTTCTTTATCATACGTGAAAGAACATTCATCATAAGGATGACTACAACTGCAACAGCGATAACGGTAAATATGATAAGTGTTACAACAATACTTGTAACAGCGGCAAGAACCTCTGAAGTCTTAACGTAAATGATGACCTTCCAGTCGGTACCGCTTATGGTTGAACTTGTCATATAATACTTGGCGCCTGCATTTACTGTAGTAACAACACCGTCTTCCTGCTCAAGGATCGGAGCGATCTTTGAAAGGAAAGGATCGTCAGCGTGTTCTTCAAGTGTACTTCCGCAAACGCTGCCGTCTGCATATGAAAGGATAAGACCTTGGGAGGTAACCATCATAGCTTTACCTGTCTTGTAAAGACTTATGTTGTTAAGTGTTTCCTGAACTGAACCCATAAGGAAATCGGCATCAAAACATCCGACTCTTCCGTCTTTCATCTTGATCTTTCTTTGAACGGTAGCACAAAGAAGATTGGTTGCGGTATCAAAATACGGAACATCATAAAAATAGAACCAGCTGTTTGAATAGCCCATAGCCTCAACATACCATGCCTTGCTTACGGCATCAAAGCCTTCTTCGATGCTTGGATCGGCAGGGTAGATAAAGGTTCCGTCTTCAAGAGCAAGATAACAACCTGTAGGGATAAGGTCGTATCTGCCTACGGTACCTTCAAGGTATGAACGGATGTCTTCTTTTGTGGCAAAACTGTTTTGCTCAATGGCATCAGCTACACCATTTAAATAGTAGAAGGTGGCATTAAGCTCTCTGTTAACGTAACCGGCATCAGAAGATACCTCGTTTGAAAGAGAGGAGTGGATAAGGTCATTTACCATACCGTATCCGAGACCGACTACGATCAACTCTGCGGCAACCATACTGACGATAAGTATAATTGCGATGATTACGGATAATCTGCGGCTGATTGATTTTACAGCCTTTCCGCTTGTTGAATTCTGTGCCATTTTTTACCTCCGTAAGATTATTGATAAAATTTTGTTAATGATAATATAAAAATAACGATTATTGATGCTAAATTCTATTATAATGCCTTTTTGCTAATAAGTCAATGAAATATGAAGAAAGTCAACTAACTTCACGCAATAAAAAGTTACTGGTCGTTATTCTAAAAAGAACAGCAAAAACGCCAATCGGTTGTGTTTTGACTGCAACCTGTGATATACTGAATTATCAACTATTTCTAAGGAAAGGGATTATTTTATGGAGACAAGTATTTTTACTTCATTCAGGGAAAAGATCACAGAAAACTGTGGTAAAGTCATCGTGGGTAAAGATGATGTGGTGTTGCAGATAATGATCTGTCTTATTGCAGGTGGACATATTCTGCTTGAAGACTTACCGGGTACCGGTAAGACCATGCTGCTTCGTGCCTTTGCAAAAAGCATAGGAAGCGATTTTAGAAGGATTCAGTTTACACCCGATCTTATGCCTTCCGATATTACGGGAATCCACTATTTTAATCAGAAGAGAGGAGAATTCGAGTTTCGTCAGGGACCTCTCTTTACCAATCTTGTTCTTGCAGATGAGATAAACCGTGCTACGCCCCGTTCCCAGTCAGCTCTTCTTGAGGTTATGGAAGAAAAGCAGATAACGGTAGACGGAAAGACTTATATGATGAGCGAACCCTATATGGTAATGGCTACCCAAAACCCTGTGGAGTCCTTTGGAACTTTTCCGCTTCCCGAGGCGCAGCTTGACAGATTTTTTATGAAGCTTTCCATGGGATATATGACAAGAGAGCAGGAAATCTCTGTTATGAGACGCGAGGATGTAAAGGATATCATTGCCACCCTTACCAAAGTTGTAACCATAGAGGAGCTTAAGGCCTTAAGGGCAGCTTTTTCGCAGGTAAATGTAAGCGATGATATAGCGGGCTATATAATGGATTTAGTTGAATATACGAGAAACAGCAAGCTTCTTGAATGCGGTATCTCTACAAGAGGAAGCCTTGCTCTTTACAGAGCATGCCAGATTGCAGCAGCTTTTGCAGGACGCGACTACGTTATACCGGAAGATGTTAAGACTGAGGCACTTTACGTACTTCCCCACAGACTTTCGGTGGCAGCTGAAAGCCATCTTTCTGCTGATAAATTTGTTGAAAATATGCTTCTTGAGGTACCTGTACCTCTTGAAAAACTATGATCTTCTTTATTTTTATATTTTCCCTGCTTCTTGCAGTATGCCTTGAACTTCTTTCCGTGCAGGAGGACCTGCGGCCTTTGCGGATAGATTTTCACGCAGATATGGATCTTGTGGAGCCGGG
>JAEEGJ010004695.1_pt1 | contig 45291 bp, 35 predicted proteins | sample 8958761 | NCBI WGS metagenome assembly JAEEGJ01 (sample SAMN16246546, study PRJNA631951) | gut metagenome | biome: gut microbiome; feature: rumen; material: RS-attached | host: Bos | place: Iran: Karaj | collected 2018-10
CTGTAATTGCTTTTCTGCTGTTGGTTAAAATTTGCTAGATTTCTTTGACAAACAAAAAGCGATTGCACGATAACTAAAGAACGTCAGTTTTCCGTGGAAAACATGCTGCAAAAATATAAAAAAATCATACACAAGCGTGAATTGTGTTTTTTTTCAAAGAACGGCGTGAAATCCGTTGCATGTAATTTCACGCCGCAAAAATAACAACTTGATGGATTGGATGTTTGGTCCGAATTGGTCCGAATTAGGGTCGGCTGTTAGGGGTTGCTCCCGCAAGAGCTCCTATCATCGTCGCTTCATCGCTTCATCGCCTCATCGTCCAATTTCCCGCGAAACCACGACTCAAAAATTTACAATTGCAATACTAATAGTTAATGTAAAATTTGTAAACAATTGACTCTCAGCGAGAAATAAATTACGCAAAACCCTTGACAAACGGGATGTTTTGTTGTACCTTTGTCATCGGAAATGCGGTTGAACAATGGGGCATTTGTGTTCCCGTTTCAGAGACGCGCCATGGCACGTCTCTACGGATGACTGCCTGACCGGAACGAACAAAAAAAGAATGACGAAAACTAATATTAAAGAAGCAGTTGTAGAAACAGGGAAATATGGTCCTGTGTACAGACAATTTGCGGGGAAGCCAAAAGAGGCTATCAAATTTCTACGTGAAAAGAAAAATGGCGAATGTATAGCAGCCCTATACCGCAGCGACATTGGGGACATTGACATCGTTTGGGGAGAAATAACTGACCCGATCAAACACAAAGGATATGGTTTGGCTCACATTATTGACAAGCACGAACTTGAAATCAATAAGTTGGGATTTAATGTGGAAGATTTTGTACCTATCGTCGTTCAATTTGGCAATTTCAATCTAAAGAAGTCAGACAGTCAGAAAAAAGTGTTTGAAAGCGAGACTTTCAGATTTGTTGTGGCATTGGAAAACGAACAGAATGGGAAGATAAAGAAATGGTTGCTCTCAGCCTTTGATATATTAAAAAGACCGAAGTGAACCTTCGGTCTTATATTGTTCGTCACTGCCAAAAACATCGACGCTGACAGTCTTCGTTACCTGCGCTGTATGGTAAAACGACACCGCAAAGATACACTTTTTTAATGTCCACACAATATTCGATAATTTTTTTTATAAACCGAAAAGGCCCGTTTTGTCAACCAACGCACCATCTATCGTTCCAATCATCGTCATTCATCGCTTCATCGCATCATCGACACTTCCGTGAGCCCGCCCTTGTTGCCGACCACGAACAGCGTCGGGGCGTTGCTGCCGTGTACGAAATTGTCGAGGTAGAGCGGCTCCCCGATGACGAAACAGGAACAGGAGAAGGAGTCGCCGGGCTTGAGCTTGGAGTTCTCGCTTTCCATCACCATGAAACTCCCTTCGCCGAGGTGACGCAGCAGCACACGGCGGTCAGGAGACCACGCGATGCGCACGAGACCTTCCTCAGGGATCTCTTCGGGATGCAGGGCGCGACCAAGCACCAGGTTCGAGGATTCGCCTGTGCGGTTGTGGTTGGTCAGGAAGTCCTCCCAGTCGCGGAAACCCACGCAACGGGCGAGAACTGAGAGAGTGGAGTAGCGGGTGGTGTCGTAACCCTCCACATAACCCCAGATGCGCTTGAGGGTGGTCACGCCGAGCGTTTCTTTGCAACGCTCCTGGATCACGCCGGTCAGGAACTGGAAGTCGGCTGGGGTTTTCATCTTGCGCGACACGGACTCCTCTACCATCTCACGAAGTTGCAGGATTTCGGTTTCGTTGGGTTTCATAAAGGAAATTTTAGACGCGCAAAATTATAAAATTCGGAAATCTGTTGACGGTCCGATTTGGTCCTAATGCTGACCCTAAGCTGTAGGTTATTTCATCATCGTGAACCCTCCGTCCTCCTCCGCAACAATAAACCATGCCTCTAATTCCGGATGCTGCTTCACGATTTGTTCGGACTTCTCTTGGCCGAGCACCATGAAGGCGGTGGCGTAGGCGTCGGCGGTGGCGCAGTCGGGGGCGAGAACCGTGACACTCAGCAGGTTGGTGCGTTCGGGCTGACCGGTGCGCGGGTCGAGGATGTGGGTGTAGCGCACGCCGCCCTCCTCGAAATAGTTGCGGTAGTTGCCGCTCGTGGCTACGGCCCGACGGTCGGGCAGGGGAATCGTTTCGAAGCTCTCACGCGCGCCGTCGGCTGTCTTGGTCGGCACTTGGATGCCCACCTTCCAGGGCTTGCCGTTCTTGGTGCCGCGGGCCGCCACCTCGCCGCCAATCTCGACGAGACAGTCCGTGTAGCCGTTTTCCACCAACCAGTCGGCCACCCGATCGACTGCGTACCCTTTCGCCACAGCGTTGAAGTTCAGCTGCACGCGAGGATCCTTGCGAAGGATGCTGTCACCTTGCAGGTCAACAAGTTGGAAACCGACGAACTCGCGAATCGCCGCGAGCGTGTCGTCAGCCACAGTGTGGCGCACGCCGTCCTTGCCGAAGCCCCACAGCTGCACCAGCGGCTGCACGGTGCAGTCGAACGCGCCGTCGGTGGCCGCACTTATCGTCTTGGAAAGCTTCAGCACCTTCAGGAAATCCTCGTTCAGTTCGACATCCTCCCCCTTGTTCCATCGGTAAATGATGGAGGTGGTGTCGAAAATGGAGAATGTGTGCGACAAATCCGCTAATAGCGAGTCAATCTGCGGATGCAATTGAGAATCGGTATCTCCAAGGTATGTGATGGTGTACATCGTGCCGAACGCCGAACCTTCAAAGTGTACGATGTTACGTTGGCGGCAAGATGTCAATAGGATGATTAGCAGGGATAAAATGTAAAAGGCATTTTTTTTCATTTCGAGAATCTTTGTGAAAAGTGAAAAATAGCTGGCGGTAAGACAATCAGTAGCAGACAGAAGATGATGAGCAGATATGCTAACGGATTCTGCTTGTTGTGATACTCAATAAGTTGAGACTGATACAGTTTCTCAGGCGGAAAGGCATTGATACGGTCTAGCCGCTCGCTCGACAGGCATCGTAGCACAAGTTGGTGAGAGCCGGTAGGGACATCTTCAGAAAAGACAATGTCCAAACGGCTCTTTAAGGCGTTGGAATCCAGTGTGAATGTCTTGTCAACATGACCTTTCCCATTGATAAACAATTGGAAATCATCTTCCTGTAAATCGTCAAAGGATAGCTGGAATAAGGCCGAGGCATTATGAAGACGGGCTTCCTTGTTCATGAAATCTTCCAGATAGAGGTGCAGCGTGTCGGGTCGGTTGGCCTTCCAAAACAGGAATTTGGGATAATGTTTCGCCTGCAGTTCGGAATTCCACTTGTGGGGCAGATACAGAATCCGCTCGGGTTTGTTCACCACGCGCACGTGTAGGCTGTCGGTGACGAGCCAAACCTGATGAGTGTCCGCTTTCAACTGAATGTCAAAGAAATATTCGTTTTGGCCAGACAGACTGTCTTCAATGGTTTTGGGAGATTTGGGCATGATGTTGATGTCCCCGTATGCATTTGCAACCTGGATTTTGTTTTGGATTTGGAAATGAGGATCTTTCGTCTTGGCGGAAACAGTGAAGAGCCCATCATAGGAACAGTGGATTTGTTGTTCGGACATTACCCCGAAAGGCCAAAGGTCACGTCGGTCATCTTGCATATCTTGCAAGTTCACCACCAATTCCCGTGGCATGAAAGCGCATAGAGGCTTCATTTTCCGTCCTTTAGCGTCAACGAGAAAAAAATCAGGGCAAAGTTTGACGGCTTCCACTAAAGACTTGTCGAAGGCATTGCGGGTGAGCATGATGTAAAATACATAGGCATTGTCAGGTTTCATCTTGCACCAATTCTGGATGAAACGGCTAACGGATTCCCTGTCGTGTTCGTCGCCCGCACTGTTGCATACCAAATAGATGAAATTGTCTTTTTTGTTGTCAATATGCTTCACGGCTTCTTTCAAGGCATTATAGAGGTTGGCTTTCGCCTTGATCCGCATCAGTTGTTTTACATCATTATCTAATTTGGTGGTGAAAATAGTTGGCTGATTGTCAATGAGTTCTATTGCGTCAAAGACAATCGGCGGGAAAGTCTCTTCTTGAAACGGTATTATGGTAACCAAGCCTTCGCGCATAGTTCGGATGTCCTGTTCAAGCCATTTCCGTGTATTCTTCCAGAGGTCTTCGGATTTGTCCATGGCGGGGCTGGCATCAACCATATAAATGAAATTGCGTTCGCGCTGCGCATGAAGAATCATGGCAGGGAAAACACAACAAAAGAGAACTAATATTTTGATAATCAGTTGTTTCAAAACAATATTTAAGAATTTGTTTGATGTTGCAAATGTACGAAATAAACCAAAAGGTTTTTGGATTGTCCTGTTTTATCCGTTGAAAAATGTACTTTTGCACGCGATTTTTTTCGATTGTATTTTATGAAGAAGATATTAATCACGTTCCTTTATGTTTTTGCGGTTGCTGTCGGTTATAGCCAGACGCAGTCGATGAAATTTTTGGGCATAGGCATGAACAGCACCATGTCCACATTCGTCTCCAAGCTGAAGGGCAAGGGTTTCGTGGAGGATATAAACCATGCAAAACCCAACTATACCGTGATGAAAGGCACTTTCGCAGGCGAGCGTGTGAAACTGGAAATCCGCTCCGCCGCCAAAACCCATCTCATCTACAAAGTGGATGTCTATTTCAACATGAGTACCCAGTTCACCTATTCCGACCTTCAGGAACGGTTGAGCGGCAAGTATGGCGAAATCGCTAAGGAGGTCAATAATATCAAAGAGGAACCCATCTTTGTGAAATACACTACCGACTACTCCAAATGGCAAACAGACACCGACACACTGACGCAAGGGTTCAACACCATCATTCTAACCAAATGCAGTTACCAAAGTACCTCACCGGTGGTCATTTCCTATATTGACGGGAAAAATTCCAAGGTGGAGGCATTGGAGGTTAATTCGGATTTTTAATGGTTATAGGTTATGGGTTATAGGTTATTGAGGTGTTCGCTGGCGAGAAGCAGATCCTTGAACTTTGAACCTTGAACCTAAAACAGCAGATACAAATTCACGGGCAGCAAATTCCTTCCTTTCTCCATAGCGTCGCAGCTGAGGGAGAAAATGTGCAGATCTTTGCCGAAATTTGAGGATTTCCCTTTCTCGGAAAGTTGCGACGGCCAATAAGGCAAGGTTTCATTGTTGAAAAGGACGAAGCTGAGAATGGAAGATGATGCAACCGCCTCGTTTACAAATGGATAGTATCGGTTCTGCGACAGAGTGCCGTTCGCTTTCATACGGTTCACGTATCCCTTCATCGCATCTTTTGAAGGAGCGAAGATGAGGGCTTTGCCGCATTCCATGACGCATGCTACGGAGTCGGGGGTGAATAGCTTCAGCAACGGCAGAATGTTGGAACGGGTGGGGTAGATGCCGTCGGGATGCGCAGCGCGGATAGAATCGGATTTCTCGCCAAACAGTGCTTCCAAGACATTGTGATTACTGTCAGGAAGCATGATAACGTATTTGTAATCAGTAGAATCGATTGCGAGGGAGAAATATCCGATTTCAGTGGGGTTCAGATCTGCGAGAAGGTTTTCTTCCGTTGTTTTCAGCTTTTGAAGGTCGTGTGCTCTCGGGGTCTCAAGATGAGTGTACCAAGCGATTTGCGAAGGGAACAAGTCGATGATTTCCATCTCGTTGCCGTTTCTGTTCATGAGAATATCAAAATCCTCGTGTTCAGGATTCTCAGCGAACATATACCCCGACAGGTACATTTCTTTGCCGGAAAAGCGTAGCTGCAGGGCCGTCCAGCCAGACTTTTCAATACAACCGGACATTTTTTTTGCCAGTTCATCTTTCAAGAATGTTGCCAAATACGGAAGGTACTTTTGGGGTTGGACAATCAGCCAGTTCTGCTTCCTGTTTTTTTCGGTAAGAATATACATCTCCTTGAATTGTTTGTCAGACAGCAGGTTTTTGGGATGGGCGTGCTGTACGATGGCGCGTTTCAGCAACTCCAAATCGGTGGAGAAGGAGATGATGTGGTTGGTATAGACGAACTTCACGCTTTTGAAATTGGTGCCGTAGGTGTAGATGCGGTTATTCTCAAAAGCCGTGTAGTTGTTGGGGTCGATGCTGAGGGCGCGCAAAAGCCGTTTGAATGACGCTTTGTCGGCATGAGTGTTGAAAAGCAAACTGACAGAGTTGTCTTGGACATGTCCTGAAATGGTGAGATCGTACTCTCCATTGGGAAGTTTGCCGCGCATGGTCTCGTATGCGGGGAGTGCGTCCAGAAGGAACAGCTCGTTCAGATACGGAGTGACGGATTTCGTGTCGCGGACGAATGCATCGTTGTCGTTTATGGTGAAAATAAACGTGGCATCCATCGGGATGGCCTCTATCAGCTCCGATTTTGATTGGCGGAGCAAGGTGTAGTAGAAGAAAACACCAACACAAGCCAAGATGACGGCGATGATGGTGAGCCAAATTAGCCATGGACGGTTTTCTTTCATAATGGTTATGGGTTATAGGTTATTGGTTATAGAAGCTGGTTTATAGTTTATAGTTTATAGTGAGTAGTGAATAGTGAATAGTGATTGGAAAATGTAGAGACGCAAAATTTTGCGTCTCTACGATTAGGAATTATTCGTTGTCAGATTTCTCTGCGGGTTCCTCGGTCTTTTCCTCGGTTGCCGGTTCTTCTAAATCCACCAGATTGTGCTCCAAGAGGATGTTGTACCATGAGAAGACCTTCTTCATGTTGGAGACATAGACGCGGTCGCGGTCGTATTCGGGCAGAATCTCAGCGAAATAAGCCTTGATGGCATTGCTGTCTTTCGGAATCTCCAATTTCTTGCCGTCCTCTTTGCGGTAGATGTTTTGGAAAACGGTCTGCAACGGCACCTCGTCCGTTTCAGTGAAAATAGCGATGTTGTCCAGTGCGGCCACACCGTCGCTGGAGAAGGCGGGAAAACGTTTGCCGTCATCCAACCCTTCCACGATGAAGCTGTTGGTCGTTTTAGAGAGGAATTTGAACAGGCCTCCTTTGCCTGTGATCGATAAAATCTTGCTTAAATCCATCTTTTTTAAGTTTATTGGTTAATTACTGCGTGTTTTTTACTTCGTGTTTGTTAGCCTTCGGCTGTTGATTAGCCTTTGGCTGTTAGTTAGCCTTCGGCTGTTGATTACTTCGTGTTGGGCAATCCCCGTCAGGGGATGTATATCTGTAGAAAATGCCCATCGCGGTTTTAAAATCCCCGTAGGGGATACACATATCAATTGTTATAATATTCGAATTTCCGTTGTTTTACATACACAATCTGGTCGTCCACGGCGCAGACCTCGGTCTGCCAGTTTTTGTTCGCATCGTAGTCGAAGAAGTAGTGGAATTCCTTGACGTGGTGCAGCTTGTCTTCGTAGATGACCTTGCGCACGCGGCCGTCTTGGGCGTATTCCGTGTAGGTGTATTCAATCATCTGGTTGCCGGCCTTATAGACGCAGCGGTTGACCTCGTCGCCGTAGTTGTCGTACTCGATTTTCGCGGTCTTGAAAACCTTGCCGTTGGGCTCGTGTTCTATGATTTCCGTCACCAGCCCTTGCTCGTTGTATTTGTTCTCCAGCGAGGTCTTATATCCACCGAATGACTGCACAGTGCGGATAGCATTGCCGATACCGTCGGTGGTATGACTGAACGACATCACCATACTGTCGCCCTGGAAAATCTGTTCGCCCACGAGAAACCCGTTACGGTCGTAGGTGTAGTTCCCGTGCGTAACCTGCGCCCCGTCAGCGTCATACTCTTCCCATCCTGTGATGTGCGCTTCCTTGTCGTACGTGTAGTTGCGGCGAAGGATCGTGTCGGATTCGGAGAGTTTGATGAATTCCAGCAACCATCCGTCAGAGGTATAACGTTGATAGGAATAGGCACGGTCGGAAATCTCACAAACCGAATCGCACAAAGCCATCAGTTTCTTCAAGTTCGCTGTGTCCTTCAAAGGTATGGAATCCCGCTGCACATAAAAGGTCGCAGTTCCCAACTCCTTGACATTCCCGAATATGTGGTTCTTTTGCAGATGGTTCTTCTCGATGTCAGGGGTGATGACGATAGGGGCGGGCTTCTTCTTACACCCGCTAAGTACTATCGCCACGACAGTGAAAACAAAGAGAATATATCGCTTTATCATACCATAGGTTTGTTAGCAGTTAGTAGTTAGTAGTTAGTAGTTAGCAGTTCGCTGCGAGAATCCAACTACTAACTACTAACTGCTAACTGCTAACTACTAACTATTCGAACATTTTCTCAATCAATGCATCATCCGCCATATTCGGCAGCGTCACGTGCAATTCCGGACATGCCTCCATGGCGCGTTTGATGGCGAAGAGGGCACCGTCGTTGCGGGCCCATGCGCGGCGCGAGATGCCGTTGTTCACGTCCCAGAAGAGCATCGAGCGCAGACGGCGGTCACTGTCGTCGCTGCCGTCCAGCACCATACCGAAGCCGCCGTTGATGACCTCGCCCCAGCCGACGCCGCCGCCGTTGTGGATGCTCACCCACGTGGCGCCGCGGAAACCGTCGCCGATGACGTTCTGCACGGCCATGTCAGCGCAGAAGCTACTGCCGTCGTAGATGTTGGAGGTTTCGCGGAACGGGGAATCCGTGCCGGAAACATCGTGGTGGTCACGACCTAAGACGACCGGCGCGGAGAGTCTGCCGTCGCGCACCGCCTTGTTGAACTCGGCGGCAATCTTCGTACGGCCCTCACAGTCAGCGTACAGGATACGGGCTTGGGAACCCACCACAAGGTGGTTCTCCTTGGCACCCTTGATCCAGGTGATGTTGTCGCGCATCTGCTGGGAAATTTCTGCGGGTGCGTGCTCGCTGATCTCTCTCAGCACGTCCATGGCGATATGGTCGGTGACATCGAGGTCCTCGGGCTTGCCGGAAGTGCAGACCCAGCGGAACGGACCGAAACCGTAGTCGAAGCACATCGGTCCCATAATATCCTGGACGTAAGAAGGATAGCGGAAGGTACCGTCTTCCTTGAGGATGTCGGCGCCGGCGCGGGACGACTGCAACAGGAAAGCGTTGCCGTAGTCGAAAAAGTACATGCCCTTGGCCGTCAGCTTGTTGATGGCGGCCACCTGGCGGCGCAAACTGGCCTCTACAGCGGCTTTGAATTTCTCAGGATAGTCGGCCATCATCTGTTTGGCCTCCTCGAAGGAGATGCCCACAGGGTAGTAGCCGCCCGCCCACGGGTTGTGCAGTGAGGTCTGGTCGCTGCCGAGATCGACCTGGATGTCGTGCTCGGCGCAATATTCCCATAAATCGACGATGTTGCCTTGATAGGCAAATGATTTCGCGATCTTCTGGGCGCGTGCCTCATTCACCTTCACAAACAATTCGTCGAGGTTTTCGTGCACCTCATCGACCCAGCCCTGCTGGTAGCGTTTCTGTGTGGCGGCTGGGTTGATTTCGGCGGTGATGGAGACCACACCGGCGATGTTGCCGGCCTTGGGTTGTGCGCCCGACATGCCACCCAAACCGGCGGTCACGAAGAGCTTGCCCCCAATCTCGCCACCGATTTTACGGCTGGCGTTCAGCACCGTGATGGTGGTACCGTGCACGATACCTTGCGGTCCGATGTACATGTAGGAACCGGCGGTCATCTGTCCGTACTGGCTGACACCTAATGCGTTCATCCGCTCCCAATCGTCGGGTTTGGAGTAGTTGGGGATCACCATGCCGTTGGTCACGACCACGCGGGGCGCGTCCTTATGTGACGGGAAGAGGCCCAGCGGGTGGCCGGAATACATCACGAGGGTCTGCTCGTCGGTCATCTCCGACAGGTATTTCATGACGAGGCGGTACTGTGCCCAGTTCTGGAAGACTGCGCCGTTACCGCCGTAAGTAATCAGCTCGTGCGGGTGTTGCGCCACGGCGGGGTCGAGGTTGTTCTGAATCATCAGCATGATGGCCGCAGCCTGCTGACATTTAGCGGGATACGCCTCGATAGGACGAGCGTACATCTCGTAGGTCGGACGATAGCGGTACATATAGATGCGGCCGTAGTCGTGCAGCTCCTTCACGAATTCGGGAGCCAATGCGGCGTGCTGCGAGGCCGGGAAGTAGCGCAGGGCGTTGCGCAGGGCCAGTTGTTTCTCCTTCTTGGTGAGGATGTCCTTGCGCTTCGGCGCATGGTTTACTGTAGGATCATAGGGTTGTGCGGCGGGGATTTCAGCCGGAATGCCCGCTCTCAAATCTGCTTGAAACTCTTGTAAAGTCATATCTTTTGGTTTATTGTTTGCTGTTTAAGGGAAGAAGATTTTCTATATTATCTACAAACTCGTGGGATAAAGGAGCCATTTCACGGACTTCCGTTTCCGAAACTTCTGCTATGCTGTTGTAATCTGCTTTGATGCGAAGTTGAATCATTCGGGCAAAAAAGCGACCAAATTGTTTGTCTAATTTACCTGTAAGAATGAAGTGCTTGCCAAGTTCTGTAAGAGTTCCATCGTGGGTCTTTACGATAATGTTGTTGGAAATAAAAACGGCATGGACTATATGATAGCAGGCATAATAATACCGATTTGCTGCCAAGTTCCACCGTTGCTGTTGAAGCATGTCATCTGCTTCTTGCAGAAAGCGATGAGCCTTGTCTTTTTGAAGTGAGACTAATGTTTTGGTATCCATAGGTTATAAAATTTTAATTGCATCCCGTTGAACATTATCATAAAAAGGCGTGATGCTGTTCGCTTGCCATTCGTCTTGTGTATAAATAATCGGATTGATTTGTTCTCCGAGTATCCAACCCAACTCAACAAGAGGGAAGCTCACTCGGTCATAATCAGATTGCACAAGCTGCTGCTTAGGAAGAATGATGAGAATATCCCAGTCGGAGCCCTTTCGAGCCGTTCCTCTTGCTCTGGAACCGAACAAAAGAATCTGGCTGCCTTCGGGCGCGGTGTCGCGTGCCACGGCCTTGATTTGACTGAGAATATGTCTGTTTTTGTTGGTCATCTTTCTTAAAACTTAACAAGCGGCAAAGGTACACAAATTTTAAATACGCTACTTCTTCTCTTCCACTGGCTGCTCCAGCCCCACAATCCGGCTCACCGTCTTGCCGTCAATGACGAAATCGACGCGGTAAAGCTGGTAGGGCTTGCTTTTCGGCAGTTTCGGGAGGGTGATGATGTGGACGAGACCAGAAATCCCTTCACTCACTATATCGATATGATGCTGAAACACTTTCACTTTTACGGGCTTTCCCTCCGTGGCTTTTCCGTTGCGGTAGGTGAGTGGTGTAGCCGTGACCGCCAAGGTGTTGTACATTTGTTTTTCCGAACTTTTTACGATAACGAAAAACTGGTTGCTCTTTTTGCTGTTCATTTCGCGCGAATAGACGACGAATAACACATCGTCTTCGCGGCCGTATTTCAGAATGTTGTAGGCACGGAGGAAATCGGTGATGCCATAACCGTAGCCGTCGTGCGTGTCAGGTTCCTCATAGACATTGCCGTTCATCACCACATTGCGGTCGCCGGCCTGGCGCACGGCCTCCATGATCTCGTAGTTGCTCTTATCGGGGAAGGCCTGCCACAGACACGCGACCATGCCCGAAAGCATCGGGGATGAGAAGGATGTGCCGTCTGCAATGGTGATAAGGCCTGCGGGAGTACTGATGTAGGTGTTTCGCCCCACGGCGCACGCGTCGGGCTTGATGCGGCCGTCGGCGGTGGGACCAAACGAACTGAAATAGGCGCGTTTCCTCTTGACATTGACGGCACCCACGGTGAGAATGTCCTTTGCGTCCGCCGGTGCCCCGATGTATTTCCACTTTTTACCGCCTTCGTTGCCCGCGCTATTGCAAATCAGCAGTCCTTTGCTCGCAGCGATGGTGGCGCCTCTCGAAGCGCGACTTACCTCACCTGTCAGGTCCGCGTAGGTGCGTTGGTTGATGCTGTCATCGAAGGTAGTGTACCCCAACGAAGAATTAAGTACCTGACACCCAAGACTATCGGCATATTCCAATCCCGCCACCCAGTTGTCCTCTTCCACACGGTCCTCGCTGCCGGACTCCTCGGTCTGTGCGACATAGACCTGTACCATTGGGGCGGTGCCGACGAGTTTTCCCGGAAGATACGAGGCGATGCAGGAGAGTACCATTGTGCCATGCGAGTGCCTGCGCATCGGGTCTTTTTCGGGTTCCACAAAATTGCGGGCACCCAACAGACGGTGGTCGTTGCGCAAGATGTTGAAGCACGAGATGGTGTCGATATTTTGGAATCCGCCGTCGAGGATCATCATCTGCATCCCCTCGCCACGGAAGCCCATGCGGTGCAGCCATTGCACGTTGTTTACACGCACCTGCTGGGCCGCTTTGCCGTAGTCGAAATCGTTGTCCTTCAAGACATCAGGCTGATAGGAGAAGGTTGATTGGCCACCGCTCCCCGGGAAGACGTAAGCGGGTTCCCAAGGCGGCAGCAAGGTGTCCTTCGGGACATCGGTGCGCTGCACGGAATCCACGAAGGGCAGCTTCTCGATGGCCTCCTTCATGTCCTCGCGCAGGGCATAGACTGTCATGCCGTTCAGCCACTTGGAGGTGGTGAAGCAGCGGGCGGCCGTGTCGAGGGCGAGTACCTGTCGTACATAATCGGGGCTCACAGGAAGGTCGCGCTCATCAATGGCGATGCCGTGCACCTTGCGCAATTCAATGGCCCGCGGCGACAGGAACGCTTCGGGCTTGTCGATAGAGTAGGGGGTTCCCTTCTTGTCGGTGAACGCCACCCAGTATTTCGCGGGAGTCTGCCCAATAACAGCTGTTGCGAATAACAAAGATATGATGCTGAAAATGATGGTTCTTTTCATGTTTATGATGTAATAGGGTTCAAAGTTCAAGATTCAAGGTTCATGTTCAAAGTGTTAAAGCCAATAGCCAATAGCTAAAAGCCAAAGTCAGTTTTCTTCGTTCCGTCGCAGGTACTCTTCCGCATACTGGTAAAACTTCTTCGCCATTTCGCGGTTGCCTCGTTTTTCAGCTTCGCGGGCGATGCTGAGGTACGACTCATAGACGCCTTCGCGCGAGCGCAGAATGCCTTTGTAGTAGTCGTCATTGCAGTAGCCGCTGGGCATGTTGTTGCAGAAGTGTTCCAAAGCGAGAAAAACTTCCAAGGCCTCAGCTGCGCGGCCGTTCTTCACCAATTCGTCCCCGTGTGTGTAAAGACGGTCATAGAGTTGGAGCGTGAAGTCGGAAACTTCGTTTTCCTGCTCTTCCGTCAGAGTGGTCTGCGTATAGACTTTGTGGATGAGGTCAACGCAGGACTGGTATTGGTTTTGCGCCAGCAGGATTTTGCATTTCAGCAACATGGCGTCAGGGTTGTGCGGATTGTACTGCAGAGCTCGGTCCAGATGATACATGGTCCGTGCGGTGTCGCGGAAAGAAAGCTCCTCCACAGCGCGTAGGTAGAACTCGTGATCCACCAATGACTTGCGTATAGAGAAAATCTCGTTCATCTGTTCGGCTTTGCTGCGGACATGCACGTAGGCTTGCTTGGTGGCGTAGAAGTCCATCCTGGAATTTCGCGCCAATGTGGTGTTCAACTGATTGCCGACCTTGTCCATGTTCTTGAGAATGTCCTGTAGGAAGAGGTAGTGCAACGAAACAATTTCCGGATCCTCATAGTTGAGTTCGTCAAGCCGTGCGTTCCACCGTTGGAACAACGCCGGCAGCGAATCCGCCGGCACCTGCGCATGGATTCCTGAAACCAACGGTAACAACAGCAAGATTAAGAGGAAGATACGGGGTTTCATTTGTGAAGGTTCAAAGTTCAAAGTAATGGGCACTTTGATGATGAAAATATTGTTTAAGGAGGAAAAAAAGTACTACCCCAAAATTATGCATTATGCATTATAAAAACTCCTGGATGGCTTTCTCCAGTTCCGCTTCCGTGGGTGCCCCGACCATCTTTCCTGGCTGTGAATTTGGCTTGAAGAAGAAGAGGGTGGGGATGCTTTGGATGCCGAGACTTTGGCAGATGTCCTCCGCCTTATCGACATTCACCTTGTAGATAATCAAACGGCCTTTGTACTTCTTGGCGAGCTTTTCGGTGATGGGTTTCAGTTGCATGCAAGGGCGGCACCAGTCGGCGTAAAAATCCACAATGCAGGGGGTGGTGCCTTTATAGCGGAGACCAAGCTCCGGGTTGATGTCCGTGATTTTGCTACGGAATTCTTTGGAGGTGAGGGCAATGACTTTGCCTGACAGCTCTTCCGTTGTGTTGGAATTGTCGTCTTCCTGCGATGGATTCAAGTAGTCGTATTTGTTTTGTGCAGAGACTTCCGTCGCGTCTTGGTTCTGTTGTTCTGATGTCTTTTTCTGTCCGCAACCGGCAAATATGACAGCTGCCATGAGGGTGACTAAAAGGTGCTTTTTCATTTCTATTAATGGTTATGGGTTATAGGTTATTGGTTATTGAAGGTCGTGAATAGTGAATAGAATTAATGTTATAGTCATAGTTATAGTTTATATCTAAGTCTAAGTCTAAGTTAAAAAGCTAATAGCCAAAAGCCAAAAGCCAATAGCTAATAGCCAGCCACCAACTGCTTGAACGTCTCACCTCGTTGCTCGAAATTCTTGAACTGGTTGTAGCTGGCGGCGGCGGGGGAGAGGAGGACGACACCGTTTTCGGGTGTCTTGTCGTAGGAGAAGCGGACGATGGCTTGCCAGTCGTCGGTTTCGATATGGCTTTTGGGCATCGCGCCCTGCTCGCGGCACATCTCCAGCATACGGTGGCCGGCGGGACCCGTGAAGGCGATGTTCTCAATCGGATTCTCTTTCAGGAAGTCGATGAGCACCTGGTAGTCGATGCCGCGGTCAAAGCCGCCGAGGATGAGCGTGTCCACCCCCCGTAGGGCTTTCACCGCCGCAATGGCCGATTCGGGAATGGTGGAGATGCTGTCGTTGTAAAATTCGATGCCCTTGAAGACGCCCACGAACTCAATGCGGTGCGGTAAACCCTTGAAGGTCAGCAAGGCATCCATGATGTCCTGATGCTTGATGCCCAACCTGCGACAGATAGCAATGGCAGCCATGATGTTGAAGTAGTTGTGCGTGCCGGGCAGGTTCTTGTAGTCGATGAGGTCGTACTCGTCGATGATTTCGCCGTCGTTGAAGAAGCGGACGAGGTGGTTGCGGCAGCGGGCGTGCAGCCCCGGATGGATTTGCGTGCCGAAGACGCAAGTATCGCTTTCGGGTTGGTTGCCCTTCACCCAGCCGGGAATGTGCTCGTCGTCTCCGTTGTAAACCAGGAAGTTGCCTTTATGCTGGAAATTGAAAATGTTCGTTTTGGCATTCTGGTAGTTGTTGAAGGAGTTGAAGTGGTCGAGATGCTCTTGATAGATGTTCAGCAGCACGGCGTAGTCAGGTGAATGGTGCGTAAACTCTAACTGGTGCGCTGAAAGTTCTGCCACCACAAGTGATTCTGGTGTGAGCTGCTCCACGATGTCGAAGAACGGCGTGCCGATGTTGCCCGCCAGAAAGACGTTTTCGCGAGAATGGCTCAGGATGTGGTAGATGAGCGAAGCTGTCGTGCTCTTTCCCTTCGTGCCGGTAATGCCGATGACTTGTTCATGGAAATATTCCAAGAAAAGGTTTGTCTGAGAAGTGATTTTCTCATTTTCAATATAATAGTCGAGCCGGTTGAAGCTGATTCCTGGACTCTTGAAGATGAGGTCGTAGTTGTTCAGGTTACGGTCGTAATCCTTGCCTTTGATGATTTTGAGGTGCTTGTCCTCCGCAAAGTCGTCCGTTTTCAGATTCTCGTTGCCGTCGGCGACCACAAGCTTCATTTTCGGGAAATGCTTGCGGATGAACCGGTAGGTGGAAATGCCCTCCTTACCGAAACCGAGGATTATAACTTTCTTATTTTCAATTCTTTCGAGAAGATTCTCTAAAGCCATAGGTGGTTTTGGTTTTGAAACGGCAAAGATACAAAATCAATGCATAATTCACAATGCATAATGCATAATTTCAATTCACAAATTACTGCTATTGCCCTAAGGCTTCAATAACCTATAACCCATAACCATTACTGATATTTCTCCGCTTCCGCTATGTCTCCTTTGTCTTTATACATATTGTAAAGGTTGAAACGGATGTTTTTGTCATCAGGAGAGAGTTCGAGGGCATGCAGCAGACATTTCTCCGAGTTGGCGAAATCCTTTTTGATGGCGTAGCAAATGCCCATGTTTTCCCATGCACTGCTGAAATCAGGTTTTTCTGCGACAACCTCCTCGAAAATCTTGATGGCATCGTCCAGTCGCCCGTATCCGCGACCTAACACATTGCCTTTCACGTTTCTGGCAACGATGTTGTTTGGGTCTTTTTCCAAGATTATGTTGACCTCGCGCCAAGCGTCATCTACTTTTCCCTCGTCAAGCAGCTTGTTGACGGGGTCAAGTTCGTGGGCTTTTTGTGACTGTGTGGCCGCAGCCAGCAGGTTTTGGGCTTGGGCGTTGTCCGGATCGATAAGCTTGGCGTTGCTCGCTGCTTGGATTGCCAGATCCGGATTCTCATCCAGATAGGCAAGTTCACTGAGCAGCAGGTAGGCGTTCAACGCATTGTTGTCCAATTTCAGTGCTTTGTCCAGATATTTGTAAGCATTCCGCTTGTCGCGCTCCTTGTGGTTTCTCTTCCAGAGTTGCAGACTGCTGCCGCCTGCCGAGATGTTGCACTTGATGCTGTTTTCAGAGGTTTTCACATCCGTTAGGAAGAGCGTGAAATCGTCTTTCCATGTGAAGTTGCGGGTGAAAGTCTTGATGCCGAACAACAGGCAGATAACGCCGGCGACGCCGATGGCGGTTTTCTGCAGCACGGGTGTGGAGGCGGTGCTCAACCGATAGAGCCACCATCCCACAATCAGCGTGAAACCGATGGACGACATGAACACAAACCGCTCGTTCATGAAGGTGCCCACGTTGAACAGTAGGTTGGAGACAATCGAGAAGGTGATGATGAAGTAGAGGATGCCGAATGCGGGTACGGTCTTCTTTTTCAGTTGCCAGATTCCGTAAACCACCAAGGCAATGCAACCAAGCAAAATCACCCAAACCAGCGGGTTGCTGAAGTCGGTGATGGCGATTTGGTGCGGGTAGTAGTCGTGAGTGAGCGGATGGGGGATGAACAGCAGTTTGAGGTAGATGCCCCATGTGATCAACACAGTGGCTATCTGTTGCGCCCGTGTGGAGTTGACGTATGGATTGTTGAGAATGTTGCCCGTCGTGTCGGGCGGCATCATGCTGCCCAACACCATGTAACGCACACCGATAAAGAAAATGCTGCTTAACACGATGGGAATCAGCGTGATGAAATAGTCAGCAGTGCGTTTGTTTTCGCTTTTGTAATAGAAGAGAGAGAGGGGCAGCACGGCGAGGAATGTGACCGTGTTTTCCTTCGAGAAGATGCCGAAAGTGAAAGCCAGGAAACTGAGTATCAACCAGTACCATTTCCGAGTATCGACATATTTCAGGGAACACCATAGCGCGGCGAATGCACCGAGCATGGCGAAAATCTCGTCGCGGCCTTTCACGTTAGCCACCACTTCTGTGTGTATCGGGTGAACTGCGAAGAGCACCACGGCGAAGAAAGGTAGCGACTGAAACCACTTTTTCCCCTCGTGTTGCGGGAAAATTTTGGCCAGAACTTCATAGAGCAGAAGGCATAACAATATGTAATACAACACATTCATCAGATGGCTGACCACGGGCATAGGCGTTTCGTAGAAGTAGGCCTCGTTAGCCATGTTGTGCAGGTTGTGGTAGTCGTCCAGATCACCGATCTTTTCCTTGATGTGCTTGCCGAACAGCTGGCATTCAATCATATAAGACAGCTGAGACATCGGACGGTAGCGCCCGCCGGCCACGAGGGAGTGCTCGCTGCCGAAATAACCGGTGAAAGTGTCCTCGGTGAAAATGCCTTTCACGCTTTCCCATCCGCCCTGAATGGTGTATTTGCTCTCCAAAATGACCATTCGGTCGTCAAGGGCGAAGTGCAGGGTGAGGGTGTTGGCGTAGCAGAGCAGGGCGAGGATGGAGATGATGATGCGATGTAGGTTTTGTTTTTTCATTGTTTTATTTTTGGACTGAGGATTGAGGACTGAGGACTGTGGACTGTGGACTGATGACTGTGGATTTCCATAAGTCTTAAGTCTCATTACAGAATTGCTTTTCGTATCCGTAATAATTTCAAGAGCAGAGGTTTGAGTTCGGAAAGCGGCAGCATGTTCGCGCCGTCGGAGAGGGCTTTGGAAGGCTCGGGGTGCGTTTCCATGAAGAGGCCGTCGAAGCCGACTGCGACACCCGCTCTGGCGATGGTCTCGATGAGGTCGGGACGGCCGCCGGTGACGCCGGAAGGCTGGTTGGGCTGTTGCAGCGAATGGGTGCAGTCGAGGACTACCGGACAGCGGTTCTCCTGCATGGCTTTGACCCCCCGGAAATCGACCACGAGGTCCTGATAGCCGAAGGTGGTGCCGCGCTCGGTGAGCATCACGTGCGGGTTGCCCGCTTCGCGCACCTTCTCAACCGCGTTGCGCATAGACTCCGGCGACATGAACTGCCCTTTCTTGATGTTGACGGTTTTCCCGGTCTTGGCCGCCGCCACCAACAGATCCGTCTGACGACAGAGAAACGCAGGAATTTGCAATATGTCAGCCACTTGCGCTGCCCAGACGGACTCGCCTTCGGTGTGGATGTCCGTCACGATGGGAATGTGGAGTTCCTCCTTGACTTCCCGAAGTATTGCCAAAGCCTGTTCGTCACCGATGCCGGTGAACGAGTGCAGTGACGAGCGGTTGGCCTTCTTGTAGGATGCCTTGAAGAAGAAGGGTATGTCGAGTTCACTGCAAATATTTTTGATCTCTCGGGCAATACGTAGGGTGATTTCTTCGCCTTCCACCACGCAAGGGCCTGCTATTAGGAAAAAATTGTCATTTTTCGGCGCGGGATAGCCGGGTAATTCTGGAAACATTTTTTCAAAATTTTAAGGCGGCAAAGGTACATAAAATACGAATACCACCATGTGTCTTAAGGTTCAAAGTTCAAAGTTCAAAGTTCACAAGTCACAAATCACAAATCACAAATCTAAAAAAAATGTATTTTTGCACCTGAATTGATCTCAAACGATTATCATGCTGAAAGATAAGAAGATAGTGGTTGTCATGCCGGCGTATAATGCAGCGCTTACGCTGAGGAAGACGTACAGAGAAATACCCATGGATATTGTCGATGAGGTTATTCTGGTGGACGACAAATCTTCCGATGAAACGGTTGAAACAGCGAGAGCTATTGGGATTCAGTATGTTATAAGCCATGAGGTGAATAAGGGTTATGGCGGTAACCAGAAGACCTGCTATCAAAAAGCGTTGGAGCTTGGCGCGGATGTGGTCATCATGCTGCATCCCGATTATCAATACACCCCGAAGCTGATAGAGTCCATATCCTATATGATAGTCAACGGGTTGTATCCTGTGGTGCTCGGCTCCCGTATTCTGGGCAACGGTGCACTGAAAGGTGGGATGCCGCGTTACAAATACTTCTTCAACCGATGCTTGACCTGGTTCCAGAATGTCATGACAGGACAGAAATTGTCAGAGTACCACACGGGCTACCGCGCTTTCTCACGGGAGGTGCTTGAGAGAATCCCCTTTATGCAGAATTCCGATGATTTTGTGTTTGACAACCAGATGCTGGCACAAATCATCTATGCGGATTTTGACATCGGTGAAATCACCTGCCCGACCAAGTATTTTCCAGAGGCATCCTCCATCAACTTCCGGCGCAGTTGCCGCTACGGATGGGGCGTCCTGCGCACTTCTATGCAGTTCCGTCTCCAGAAATGGCATCTTGCGAAATTCCGTGTTTTTTCAGGATTGTAATATTCCCTGTTTTCATCTTTGTGTTTTAGTAAAAATTCGTATTTTTGCACATTTTTGTGTTAATATATTATTGTGTACATATTAAAACCTTAATATAATGAATAACAAATTGATTCACAGGTTGTTATTATTGGTTTCGATATTGGTGTCAACCATTTTCGGCGGGTCTGTGTTTGCGCAGAATCAGTCGTTTCAAACCGACACCGTCTATCACCAGGAATTCGGGTGCGACAATTTTCTGTTGAATGCCAATCATACTGTTTATTATAGCGACACCCTGGTGAGTATTCCGCACTATATTGCCGATCAAGGACTTGTTTATATGGATGTGCTGGATGTGTATCAAATCACGATTGGGAACAGCTATGATTTTCAGGATACTGTAAACGCACGTGTTTGCGAGAACACTCTCCCGTATGCCTACCGGGGGAATTTCTACACGCAATCGGGCAGTTATTGGGTGAGCACCCCTACGTTGCAAGGGTGTGACAGCCTTCGCACCTTGGTTAATCTGGAGGTTTTGATGGGGCAAAGGGACACCACGTTTGTTTCGATGTGTAACACGGAGCCGATTGTGGTCAACGGCATCACGTTCTCAACCCCCGGTACATTTAATTTTCCGCAGGGCGTGGATGATGACGGATGTCCCATTGTGCAAACGTATGTGATTACGCAATATCCCCTGAGCATTGATACAGTGGATGTCAGAGTTTGTCAGAGTGAGCTTCCGTATCTTTTTATGGGATATTCGTTATCTACCCCAGGTAATTACAGGGTGCATTATTACACAGAGGTCGGTTGCGATGCTGTCAAGTATGTTCGGTTCAGAGTGTGTCCTGTTTATGAATTCTATGACACAGTTGATGTGATGATTTGCCAAACAGAACTCCCGTATCAGTATGGGAATGAAATGTTTAACACTTCCGGAACTTATCAAGTGGCGATTCCTAACAGATGTGGGTGTGACAGTCTTTTCGTCACGTTAAATCTGCAAGTCACCCTTCCTCAGATAGATACTTTGGAGGAAATGGTTTGTGTTTCGGATTTTCCTTATATGTATGACTCGCTCCATGTTTTTTCAGAACCGGGCACCTATTTTGTAAACGAAGGAGCCGATTCCATGTGCAACAATTTCACCTGTCTTGTCTTGAATGCTGTTCAGTCCATTTTTGATACTGTGACGATTTGTACACCGGATAGTTCCTATACTTTTGGAGATACTGTGTTCACTTCATCGACAGTATATACTTATTCGGACACGAATGCGTATGGCTGTCTGGATTATCATACGTTGTGGATAAGTTTGAATACCCAGCTTGTGTATGATACGGTTGAGGTGAATATATGCCAGTCTGAGAGACCTTTTGTCTTCAACGGTAATGAATATTGGTATTCCGGGATTTTTGAGGAGGTGCTTCAAAATCAGCAGGGTTGTGACAGCGCAGTGGTTCAAATTCAGGTAAGTGTGTATCCGAATCCGGCAGTAACCAAGAACATTACCATCACTCGGAATGATATTCCATTTGTGTATTATGACAGTGTCTTCACAAAAAGTGGAAACTATATGCTGCAGATTCCGGCCGCTTCCGAAACCGAATGCGACACGTTCTTGTATTTGTACCTTACCGTTCAGCCTGTTTATCATCAGGAGTTAGATACCACGGTATGTGCAAACACTACCTTGAATTTCTTGGGAGAGGCTATCACAACAGCAGGTCTCCATGAGTTCGTTTACCATTTTGCGGATTTCGACAGTATTATCACGTTGAATGTGCATCATCTGCCTACTTACGTGGATGAGACTGTCAATGTTGTCATCGGCGAGTATGACCTGCCGTATCATTTTGCGGACAGTGCGTTTTATGAGGCTGGTTATCATGAGCGAGTGTTGTCCACCGTATTGGGATGCGACAGTTTGGTCTCTTTGAATCTTACTGTAATACCCGCTTTAATCAATAATGATACACTATTTAGCGAGGTGTGTTCCAATGATTTGCCGATATTGATGTATGACAGTCTGCTAACGGAGGCCGGGGTGTACCGTTTCGTGGTCCACACGGCGGGAGCCTCTGTTGACTCTGTGTTTTACCTCAGATTGAATGTGAAAGAGTCGCCGACACTGTTTATGGCGGACACGTCCTATTTGTGTGCCGGGGGTGAGGTGACCTTATTGGCGCAATCTACAGGAAGCGTCTATCAATGGAACAACGGGGAATCTCAACCTTCCATCACCGTGAACCTGCCCGGTCAATATGTGGTCACGGTGTCCAATGCTTTTGATTGTTCCACTTCTGCAACAGTCCAGGTTATTTCGGTGGATTTGCCAGATGCGGTGATCGTTGGCGACAACCAAGTGTGTTCTGGCAGCAACCTGCTTCTTCAAGCGGAGGGCGGCACCGAATTTTTATGGGGTGACGGCTCCACCACGAGCTCCATCACTGTGGCACCGACAGAAAACACTGTTTACACAGTCGCCATTAAAAATGTTTATGGTTGTTCCGTAGTGAAAGACCTTGCTGTGACAGTGAATCCGCTTCCGGAGGTCATCCTTCAGGGAAACAATAGTATATGCGCGGGTGAAACCACCACTTTCTTCGTATCAGGAGCCCAGGACTATCAATGGAGCAACGATGTAGAGGCTTCTCAAATATCGGTTAGCGATGAAGGCATTTATTCGGTGACGGCAACAGATGAAAACGGATGCCAGAGCATTGCTTCGATTATGTTGACGGTGCATCCTCTTCCAATGGTCAAAATCAACGGAAGAAACACGTTCTGTCAAGGTGGTAATACAACGTTAACAGCAACAGGAGCAAATACATACGAATGGAATTCCGGCGAAATGACCCAGTCTATTGTGGCTTCATACGTGGGTACATATACTGTGACGGGTACGGACCAGTATGGCTGTTCGGCCACGAAAAGCGTAGCCGTGAGCCAGTCAACGGTTAACGCCAGCATTTCCGGTAACTTTTTCCTTTGCCAAGGTCAAAGCACGATGCTGACCGTAATGGGGGATGCGGGAAACACCTACCGATGGTTTGATGGCAGTTCTTCCAATAATGTCAATATCAATACGGCTGGCCAATATTCTGTCACCGTTACCAATGCCAATGGTTGTCAGAATACGTTGTCGGCAACGGTGAGTGAGTATAATATGACAGCACCGGTGATTAGTGGCACCCTCACTATTTGTGAGGGTCAGAACACCACATTGTTTGCTTCCGGCGGTACTAGTTATTTGTGGAGCAATGGCAGTGCTCAAGCGATGATTACGGTGAACACTACCGGTACTTATTCGGTGACAACCACCAATTCATACGGCTGTACAGCCACGGCCACGGCATCGGTGTTGGTCAACCCTGTTCCTTCTATCAACATTGTCGGTGAGACAGATATTTGCCAGGGCCAGAACACTGTTCTCTCCGTTATGAGTGATATGGCTTCCCAGTATGAATGGAACAACGGAGAACACAATTCCAGTATCTCGGTCACCAGTGCAGGACAGTATTCTGTGACGGCCACTAACAGTTATGGCTGCGTCTCCACGGCGTCTCATCAAGTGGCCGTTCACCCTGTTCCGGAACCAACTGTTTTTGGCTCACAGATGGTGTGTCTGGGATCCAGTACAACCCTTACCGCGACAGGCGGTACTGGGTATCAATGGAGCACGGGCGAAACCACCAGCAATATCGTGGTGACACCCACCACGAATCAAACGTATGTGGTGACAGTGACCAACGTGTACGGTTGCTTGGTGAGTGCAGCAGTCACGGTTGCAGTGGCCCCATTGCCCAATCTCACGATCAATGGTAATACCATCATCTGTGCCGGCAATTCCACCACCATCACCGCTGCTGGCGCAAGCACATACGCATGGTCCACGGGCGCACAGACAGCCAATGTGTCGATTAGTAACGAAGGCATGTACTATGTCACGGCGACAAGTGCCCAAAACTGCATAAAGACGGATTCTGTGTATGTGAAACTGAATCCTAACCCTGTGGTTCAGATTATGGGTGACAGCCATATTTGTTCGGGAAGCTTCACCACGTTGACGGCCACAGGAGCGTCTTCGTATTTGTGGAATACAGGAGAGGTGTCAACAGAGATATCTATTGCACCGACGAGTACTACTACCTATACGGTCACAGGTTACGATACGAATAATTGTTCCACCACGGTCCAGAGAGTAGTGAATGTGGAAAGTCTTCCAGAAGTGCAGATTTTGGGTGATCGCACCATCTGTCAGGGACAAACTACTGTATTGACCGCGATGGGCGGAACCTCCTATCTGTGGAGTAACGGCAGCAATTCTCAGAGTGTTTTGTTTTCTCCGAATGTCAGTACGACCTATACAGTGACGGCTTCCAATGCATTCGGATGCGCATCCGTTGCTTCTGTCACGGTAACCGTGAATGTATTGCCATCCATCATTTTCAGCGGGAACACCACGATATGTCAGGGACAGACGGCAACGATAGTCGCCACGGGTGGAAATTCGTATGTGTGGAGCACGGGAGCTACAACAAATAGTATAAACGTCTCGTCTCCAGGTGTTTATAAGGTGAATGTAACTAATTCGCTGAATTGTATGCGCAGCGATTCTGTGACTGTCACTGTTTTGGATAATCCTACAGTGAATATTAGCGGTTCAAGTCTGGTTTGTGAGGGACTCACGACCACGTTAACCGCGTCAGGTGCCTCAACATATCTTTGGAGTACAGGCGAGACAGGCTCTGCTATCTTTGTGATGCCTGAACAGACCACTACGTATAATGTCATCGGCTATGATGCAAACGGTTGTAGTGCTACCGTCAGCAAGGTGGTCAATGTAGAGGCTTTGCCACAAGTGTTTATCTCAGGAGAACTTTCCATCTGTCATGGCGAGTCCACCACACTCACCTCCTCAAACGCGTATGCGTATGCCTGGAGTACGGGTTCTACGGCGAACAGCATCACGGTTTCTGACTACGGCGCCTATACGGTGACAGTAAGTTCCCAGAACGGATGCCAGTCTATGGCTTCTGTGACGGTTGTCGAAAAGCCTTTGCCTATATTTACCATGACGGGAGCTGGATTCTTCTGTGAAAACACGACGGAGGTGTTGTCGGTTTCCGGCGATAACGACTACGTATGGAGTACAGGCGATACCACCAACCAGATTACCATTTCAACAGGAGGAGTTTACACCGTGACAGGCACTAATGATTACGGTTGCTCCATGGTGTCCAGTCTATATGTTGCTGAGCTGCCTGCTCCTGAACTTTCCATTGTGGGTGTTACTGATTTGTGTCAGGGAGACACCACGATATTGGTTGCCGACGCAAATGCTGGACAGTTCCTGTGGAGTACTGGCGAAACCACATCGTCTATTGTGGTTGTTCCAGACAACTCTACCTATAGTGTCACGGCGACGAATGCTAATGGATGCTCATCTGTGGCGCAGCATGAAATCGTCACCCTGCCGATGTACAATATATCTCTTACGGGAACCATTTGCGAGCTTCAGGGATATACAGGGCAAGGATTCGACATTCCAGTGATTGATTCAGCAGGTGTCTATACGTTTGTCCGACATTTGCAGACGGTTTCCGGCTGTGACAGTACTCTCAATCTTTTGTTGACTGTCAATCCAAAGCCTCAGATGGATACCATCAATGGACTGCAGAACATCACCCAATATGGTAATATGTACTATACGGTCAACGATCCTCAATATGTTAGCTCCTATGAATGGCTGATTTCTAACACTCATTGGACGATCACGGAAGTGAATTACAACAATGCAACGTTGAATGTGACCACTAACGGCACCGGCATCCTGACCGCCCGGGGCATCAACAACTGCGGTTATACCGAGATTACCCTCAATCTCTATTGCAACGTCGGCATTGAGGATTATCCCGCAGATGCTATGGTTACGCTATATCCGAACCCTGTCCATCAGTCGCTGTTTGTCAATCTGGAGAATGCACCCGAAATCAGCAAAGTGCGCCTCTACAACGAGGCAGGCCGCTTGGTTTATCAGACCAACTGCAATGACGCGCACCTCGAAATCGATTGCATCCGCTTTGCCAACGGCCACTATACTGTCCAGTTCCTGGACAAGAAGGGTAGGAGAGTGGAGAGTCGTAAAATAGTCGTGAATAATAATTGATAATTGATAATTGATAATTGATAATGAAGTGGGGAGCACGTACTGGATTCCTGATCGCTGATCACCATTCACTAATCACTAATCACTAAACAACCACCAATCACCCAGCTTCAATAACCCATAACCCATAACCAATAACCATTACAAATATGGAGTACAACTTTAGAGAAATCGAGAAAAAGTGGCAGGAAAAATGGAAAGAAACGGGTTTGTATAAGACCGAAATCGATCATGACAGACCGAAGTTCTATGTGTTGGATATGTTCCCGTATCCGTCAGGTGCAGGCTTGCATGTGGGGCACCCCCTGGGCTATATCGCCTCCGACATCTATGCGCGTTACAAACGGCAGAAGGGTTTCAATGTGCTGCACCCGATGGGCTACGATGCTTTCGGCCTCCCGGCGGAACAGTATGCCATCCAGACGGGTCAGCATCCGGCAGTGACTACCGAGAAGAATGTCAACCGTTATCGTGAGCAGCTCGACAAGATCGGTTTCTCATTCGACTGGGACCGCTCGTTCAAGACCTGCGACCCCGACTATTACAAATGGACGCAATGGACGTTCATCCAGCTGTTTAACTCATACTACTGCTACCAAGCCAACCAGGCAAGACCCATTAGCGAATTGATGGAGGCCTTCGCTGAGAATGGTACGCTCGGTCTGGAGGTTGCGCAGACCAAGCCGATGGAGTTCACGGCTGAGGAATGGAATGCTGCTTCCGAAAAAGAAAAGCAGGAGATTCTGATGAACTACCGTCTGGCCTACTTGGCCGACACTTGGGTGAACTGGTGTCCGAAACTCGGCACGGTGCTCGCCAACGATGAGGTGGTGAACGGACTTTCCGTGCGCGGCGGCTTTCCCGTGGAACGCAAACTGATGAGACAGTGGATCTTGCGCGTGTCCGCGTACGCCGAACGCCTGCTTCAGGGTCTTGAAAAAGTCGATTGGACGGATTCCCTGAAGGAGATCCAGCGCAATTGGATCGGCCGCAGCGAAGGCGCCGCCGTTTGGTTCCCGCTCGCCAAGGAAGGTCAGCTGGATTGGAAGAAAATATACATGGGAGGTAATATTGAGGGTCTTGAGAGTGAAGCCGCTTTCGAGATTTTCACCACCCGCCCCGACACCATTTTCGGCGTGACGTTCATGGTACTCTGCCCTGAGCATGAGATGATTGACCAAATTACCACGCCGGAGCAGAAAGCCGAGGTGGAAGCTTATGTCACATGGGCGAAAAACCGTTCCGAGCGCGAGCGTCAGGCAGAGGTCAAGAAGGTGAGCGGTGTCTTCACCGGTGCTTTCGCCATCAACCCGATCACCGAAGAGCGCATCCCGATTTGGGTAAGCGACTATGTGCTGTCTGATTACGGTACCGGCGCCATCATGGCCGTGCCCGCCCACGACAGCCGTGACTTCGCCTTTGCCCGTCACTTCAACCTTCCTATCCGTCAGGTGGTTGCTCCCGCCGTGGATGAGGTCAGCGACCCCGACACGTGGGAGGAGTCCATGGACAGCAAGACCGGTGTAAGTGTCAATTCCGGTTTCATCACCGGCATGACGGTCAAGGAGGCTGGCAAAGCGGTCATCGAGAAAATCAAGACTATGGGCATCGGTTATGGAACGGTGAACTATCGTCTGCGCGACGCCATCTTCAGTCGCCAGCGTTACTGGGGCGAGCCGTTCCCGGTCTATTATAAGGATGGGATGCCTTATCCCGTTCCCGAGTCCGAACTTCCCGTTGTCCTTCCCGAAGTTGATCAGTTCCTGCCCACCGAGACAGGCGAGCCACCGTTGGCCCGTGCCAAGGATTGGACTTACAACGGATACCAACGCGAATACAGCACCATGCCCGGATTCGCGGGCTCCAGCGCCTACTACCTTCGTTATATGGATCCGAAGAACGATAACGCGCTGGTCTCCAAGGAGGCCGACGAGTACTGGCAGAACGTGGATCTTTACGTCGGCGGTGCGGAACACGGCACCGGCCACCTCATTTACGCCCGCTTCTGGAACAAATTCCTCTTCGACCTCGGCATCAGCTGCAAGGACGAACCGTTCCAGAAACTCATCAACCAAGGCATGATTCAGGGACGCTCCAATTTCGTCTATCGCGTGGTCGGCACCAACAAGTTTGTCTCGCTCAACCTCCGCAAAGAGTACGAAACGACACCTATCCACGTGGATGTCAACATCGTACATAATGACATTCTTGACATTGAAGCGTTCAAGAATTGGATGCCCGACTTTAAGGATGCCGAATTTATTCTTGAAAACGGCCAATACATTTGCGGTTGGGAAGTCGAGAAGATGTCCAAGTCGAAATACAACGTGCAGAATCCCGATGATTTGGTGGAGAAATACGGCGCGGACACGCTGCGCATGTACGAGATGTTCCTCGGACCGGTGGAAATGGCCAAACCGTGGGACACCAACGGCATCGAGGGTGTTTCCCGTTTCATCCGCAAGTTCTGGAAGCTCTATTTCGATGGCGAGGGCAACTTTAATGTCGTTGACGAAGAACCGACGAAGGCCGAGTGGAAGACGCTGCACAAGACCATCAAGAAAATTGAGGAGGACAACGAACGATTCTCCTTCAACACGGCGGTGAGCGCGTTCATGATTTGCGCCAACGAGCTGAACGATGCCAAGTGCAACAAACGTGCTGTCCTTGAGCCGCTCTGCATCCTGATGTCGGCCTACGCACCGCATATCACCGAAGAGTTGTGGTCACTGCTCGGGCACGAGGAGTCTGTTTTGAAAGCCACCTATCCGGTTTATGACGAGCATTATATGGTGGAGGACGAGTATCTGTATCCCGTCTCTTTCAACGGCAAGATGCGTCTGAAGATGTCGTTTCCGGCTGATTTCGGCCCTAAAGATATAGAACCCAAGGTGTTGGGAAGCCCCGATGTGCAGAAATGGCTTGCCGGTGCCACCCCGAAGAAAGTGATTGTTGTACCGAAGAAGATTGTCAATATCGTGTTTTAGTTAAATAGTGAATAGTGAACAGTGAGCAGAATTCGTACGTTGTTCATTGTAAATTGTACATTGTAAATTGTACATTGTTTTGAGACAAAAGGATTTCGTTTTCAACCTCTGTCTGCTCATCTTTCTGAACCTTCTTGTCAAGCCGTTCTGGATGCTTGGCGTGGACGTGGGGGTGCAGAACAGTGTGGGGTCGGAGAGTTACGGAATCTATTTTTCCATATTCAATTTCACTATGTTGTTCAATATGGTGTTGGACATGGGAACAACGAACTTCAACAATCGCAACATTGCTCGGAATACGCAACTGTTGGACAAGCATCTGTCAAGTCTCATTGTTTTGCGGTTGCTCCTTGGACTGGCCTATTTTGTGATTATTTTTGCGCTCGCGCTGCTCATCGGATACCGCGGTTTCCAGCTCAGACTCTTGTTCTGGATTGGTTTGAACCAGTTCCTTAGTGCGTTCCTGCTCTATCTGCGCTCCAATATCTCCGCCTTGCTTATGTTCAAGACGGATAGTGTTATTTCGGTGACAGACAGACTCTTGATGATTCTGTTCTGTGGATTGTTGTTGTGGGGTAATATTACAGACCAGCCTTTCAGGATTGAGTGGTTTGTCTGGTGCCAGACGGCGGCCTATCTTGTTACTATAGCTATCGCGTTAGTTATCGTGTTGCGAAAGGCGCATTTGAGGAAGTTGAGCTGGAACACTGCTTTTTTCCTTGTCATTATCAAGAAAAGTCTGCCTTATGCGCTGATCACCTTGTTGATGGCCAGCTATTATCGTATTGATTCGGTGTTGCTGGAACGGTTGCTGCCCCGCGACATCGCTGCATCCCAGGCGGGCATATACGCATCTGCGTTTCGTTTGTTGGATGCCTTGGTGATGATTGCTTACCTTTTCTCGGTTATATTGTTGCCTCTATTCTCGAAAATGCTGAAACAGAAGGAGAATGTCGTACCCGTGGTGCGCACCTCCTTTTCGTTCCTGTTTTTGTTTTCCGTTACCGCCGTTGTGCTTCTGTATGTCTATCGCGAACCCATTATCCAGCTGTTTTACCCGGATATTGCGGAGAATAGCGTGGCGGTCTTCCGGCTGATTATTTTCGGACTGATTCCCATTTCCATGAACTATCTGTTTGGTACGCTGCTTACCGCCAATGGCAGCATGAAGGAGCTGAATATCACCGCCGCCATCGGCATTGTCATCAACGTGACGGTCAACCTGATTTTGATTCCGAAGATGTTGGCATGTGGATCTGCAGTGGCCAGTTTCTGCACTCAGTTCACGGTGTCTGTGCTGCAGTTCATCCTCGCATGGCGCATCATCGGATTCCCGCTTTCTTCGATTCCTTGGTTGCGTTGCCTCGTTTTCCTGGCTGTGCTTGTTCCTGTCGCTGCTTTTGCACCCGCATTCCTGCATCTTCGCATGGTTTGGTCGCTTCTGATTCTTGGCGGATTTTCGGTCATTCTCGGTGTTGCTACCGGGCTGCTGAATCTCAAGGAATTTAAAGGTTTGAAAATAGATAATTGATAAAAAAATATAGAAAAAAAATATATTTGTGGTTTTGAATAAAAAATGTATCTTTGCGCCTTGGAAAATAATGTAAAATAATATAAGTATGAAAAGTAATTTTTCCTCTTTGAAATTAGTGGCCGTTTTTGCTTTAGTGGCTTGTTTTACAATGGGTTACGCACAGTGCGACAAGGGCAATGTGTATGGGCAGAAAGGACAAAAATCTGGCATCGCTATTGTGAGGGCTGACGCAAATGGTCAGCATGAAGTACCGACAGCTGCCATGACCCTCCCTACGTTCAAGGGTGGTAACAAGGCGATGTGCCGCTACATCAACAAAACCAAAAAGTACCCTGTAAACCTCAAAAACCAGAAGATCTCCGGTACGACAACCATCCAAGCCAAAGTTTTGAAAGACAGCACCCTGACGGACATTGAGGTGATTAGCAGCTCTGGTTATCAGGAATTTGATGAAGAGGCTCTCCGTGTGGTGAAGTCCTTCCCCAAGATGATTCCCTCCACTCAAAGCTGTGAACCGCAGGACATGATTGTTCAAATCCCCGTGACCTTCATCTACGAAGATGAGATTGCTGCCGAAAAGAAGAAAGAAGAGATGGAGAGACTCAAAAAGGAAGTCGCTAAACCGATTACCCTCTATTTCGAGAACGACCGTCCCGACCCGCGCACCAGACAAGAAACCACCAATACGGAATATATGGGTCTGTACAACAACTACATGGCCGCCAAAAACACCTATATTACAAGTGCTGGTAAAGGTCTGACCGGTTCCCAGAAGACCAACGCTGAAAATGAAGTCGAGAAATTCTTCAACGATTCTATCCAGACGGGTTACGACCGCCTTGTGAAGCTTACCAATTATCTCGTTGATGCTCTTCAGGATGGTCATCAGGTGGAGTTTACCATCAGTGGTTTCGCCAGCCCGCTCAGCAACAGCGACTACAACAAACACCTTTCCGCTCGTCGTATTGAGAGTGTTCTCAATTACATGAGCAGAGCCAACGGTGGTGCCCTTGCTCCCTACATCAGCGGCAGCAAGCCGGGCCTCACCATCCACAAGGCTCCGGAAGGCCAGGTCAACCACAGCTTCTCTACTACTGCTGTCCGCGAAACGGTCTATGGACTGCAAGCCGCGAAGGACAGAAAGATTGTCATCGACCGGATTTCGATCAGGTAAGGTTATACCATATTATATATAATAGGGGAGCCGGTGTGGTTCCCCTATTTCGTTTTAAATTGATAATGGATAATGGATAATTGATAATTGATAATGGATAATTATGGTCTCATACGTGCCTTCGAGGTCTTGACGATTGATTTCAGCAATTTGACAAGTTCTTCTGCGTCGTTATTTATGGATTCGTGTTCGATGTCAGTCAGATAATGAGTTTTATGCAACAAATTTAGCCAATACACCGTTTCATCAGCTTCTTTTAATGCGATGTTCATTTTATGAATAAAATCGGCTTTGCTTTGCGCGTTTTGGCTTTCACTAATATTGGCTCCAATACTGGTGCCTGATCTCTTAATCTGTTCTGCCATTACATACTCATGCTTTTCACAAGTGAGATATTTGTAAAGATTGACTATTCGAATTGAGAATGCAGCACTTTTTTCCAAAACAACATTTCGTTTCATGTTTCTAAATATTAGTAATTGTTTATTTTGTTTTTTGTCTCGGCAAAAATAATAAAAAAACAAATCCCCACCACCATTATCCATTATCAATTATCAATTATCAATTAATCAAATGGTTACATCGAAAGATGGCTTTCCGGAAAAAAAATATCACCACTGTGCTGTGCATAAAGAAAAAAGTGTATTTTTGCAGGCTTTTTGAAGTGGAATGCAAAGGCGGGTGGAAAAGCAGGGTTTGAACCGCGTAACTCATTGATTTCACGGATTGTAATGGAATAGGGTAGGGTAAATGTGGAGTGGTTTTATAGTTACGATTTTGGTGAATAGTTGCATTTTTCTTTCAAAAAATGGACTATTTTTTTTTGAATATTAGTAATAAAAATAAATTTTAGAAGGGATGAAAAAGATTAAAATTACACAAGTGAGAAGCGCGGTTGACAGACCCGCACGTCAGAAAAGATCTTTACAGGCATTAGGCATTCGCAAAATGCACCAAACTGTTGAACATGAGGCAACGCCCCAAATATTGGGAATCGTGGATGCCGTCAAGCATTTAGTGAACGTAGAAGAAATGTAATTAATAACCAATAGAGCATAAAGAGATGGATTTACACAATTTAAAACCGGCAAAAGGATCAACACACAGAGAACGCAGAATAGGCAGAGGACAGGGTTCCGGAAAAGGCGGCACTTCCACACGTGGACACAAGGGCGCACAATCCCGTTCCGGTTACAGCCGTAAAATCGGTTTCGAAGGCGGTCAAATGCCCATTTACAGAATATTGCCCAAAAGAGGTTTCAAGAATATCAACCGCGTTGAATATAACGCCATTAACGTCAGCACGCTGCAACAGCTGGCCGAGAAGAAGAACCTCGACAGAATCGACCGCGAGGTGCTCGTGAACAACGGCTTGGCCAAGAAGAACGACCTCATCGCCATCTTGGCGAAAGGTGAGTTGACTGCCAAGGTGCATGTCATTGCCGACAAATTCTCCGCAAAGGCCAAGGCTGCGATCGAGCAGTGCGGCGGCACGGCAGAACTTGTTAACGCTCCCGCAGCTGAGTAATCGTCATTAAATAATCTTTACAATGAAAAAATTTATCGAAACCATTAAAAATATATTCAGGATTGAGGATCTGAGAAAACGCATTCTCTACACCTTGTTCATCATCCTGATATACCGCTTCGGAGCGCACGTCGTGCTTCCGGGCATCAACCCTGGTTCCCTTTCCGCATTCAGCAGCGCCGCCCAAAAAGGTCTGCTTGGTATGTTGGATCTCTTCTCCGGCGGTGCATTCTCCAACGCATCCATCTTCGCGTTGGGTATCATGCCGTACATCACGGCCTCCATCGTGGTGCAACTTTTCACTTTGGCCGTGCCTTATTTCCAGCGTCTCGCCAAGGAAGGTGAAAGCGGTCGTACGAAAATCAACCAGATCACCCGTTACCTCACGGTGGCCGTGTTGGCTGTGCAGGCTCCCGCCTACATCACCCAACTCACCGTGCAATTCCCCGGTGCCGTGGCGCCCTCTATGCTTGAGACCCGCATTCTCGGATTCTCCGCATTCGCCATCTGCGCTTTCATCCTGCTGATTTCCGCCACCTTGTTTATCATGTGGCTCGGCGAGCGCATCACAGATAACGGTATCGGTAACGGTATCTCCATGATTATTATGATCGGTATCATTGCCCGTTTGCCTTTCGCCCTGAAAGCGGAATTCACGGCTCGTATTACCGAGATGAACGGCGGCCCTATCATCTTCATCCTGGAAATCATCCTGATGATGCTGATCATCGGCCTCTGCATCCTGCTTGTCCAAGGTACTCGTCGCGTTCCCGTCCAATATGCGAAACGCGTTATCGGCAACAAGCAATATGGTGGTGTCCGTAACTATCTGCCTCTTAAGGTCAATGCTGCCGGCGTTATGCCTATCATCTTCGCCCAGGCGTTGATGTTTATTCCTTTGACATTCGTGAACATCTCCCAGGAGACCACTACCGGATTCTGGAGCAGTTTCATTGATTATAACCGTTTGGGATACAATGTGGTCTTCTTCCTGATGATTATTGCCTTCACCTATTTCTATACGGCAATCACCATCAACCCGCAGCAGATCGCTGAGGACCTGAAGAAGAACAACGGCTTCATTCCTGGAGTGAAACCCGGCAAGCAGACTGCGGAATACATCGACAAGATCATGTCCCGCATCACCCTGCCCGGTTCCATCTTCCTTGGTATCGTGGCTGTCCTTCCCGCCATCGTGCGTCTGTTCGGTGTGAACCAACAGTTTGCACAGTTCTTCGGCGGCACCTCCCTCCTGATTATGGTGGGTGTGGTGTTGGATACCCTGCAACAGATTGAAAGCCACCTGTTGATGCGCCACTATGACGGTCTGACCAAATCCGGCCGTATCAAGGGCCGTACCGGCGGTGGAATTTATGGTGGTCACTGATAGAATAACAGCAACGAGATGCCCAAGGTAGTCATATATAACGAGGAGGATTTCGCGAAACTGCGTGAGAGTGCGAACGTGGTGGCGATTACGTTGGCGGAGGTCGCCAAGGTGATCAAGCCAGGTGTGCCGCTCACGTATCTCGACCAGATTGGCGAGCAATGCATTCGCGACCATCACGCCATCCCGGCCTGTAAGGGCTACATGGGCTATCCCGCCGCTCTTTGTCTCTCTGTAAACGATGTGGTCGTCCACGGGATTCCTTATCCTAACATCTACCTTCGTGACGGTGATGTCATCTCGGTGGATGTCGTGGCGCTGCTGAACGGTTATCACGGCGACTTCTGCTACACCTTCGAGGTGGGCGAAGTGGCCGAGGAGACCCGGTTGCTTCTGAAGCGCACCAAGGAGTCCCTCTACAAGGCCATTGAGGTGGCTAAGGTGGGAACGACGTTTTCGGAAATAGGGAAGACCATCGAAGAGTACGTCTCCCAGTTCCATTATTCCGTTCCACAGGAGTTCACCGGTCATGGTGTGGGCAGGAGCATGCACGAGGAGCCGAGTATCCCCAACTATGCGGTGAGAAAGTTCGACAGCATATCCAGACTTCGCATTGCGCCGGGAATGTCCTTCTGCGTGGAACCCATGGTGAAGATCGGACAGGGACAGAACAAGACCCGCTTCAAAAGCAAGTTTGACGATGACGAGTGGACCGCCCGCACCCCGGACGGACAGCCTGCCGCTCACTTCGAGCACCAGCTGGTAGTCACCGAAAAAGGCACCGAGGTTATTTCATCCTACAAATTGTTAGGCGAAGTGATTGGAACAGAAGAATTATATTAAAATATAGTGTTATGGCAAAACAATCTGCAGTAGATATCGACGGTGAAGTGATTGAGGCATTGGGCAATGGACAGTACCGTGTGCGCTTGGAAAGCGGCCATGTGATATTGGCCCATCTGTCAGGAAAGATGCGGATGCACTACATCAAGATCATTCCGGGCGACCGCGTCCAAGTGGCCATGTCCCCCTATGATCTGACAAAGGGACGTATAACCTACAGGCACAAGAATTAATCCTTGCTGTCCCGACAGGGACAGAAGCTCGGTAGAGAAGAGAAACGATTTTAAAGAATTAATAGAAAATAATAAAAAACAATAAAGCAATGAAAGTAAGAGCATCAGTTAAGAAAAGATCCGAAGATTGCATCGTGGTGAGACGCCATGGTGTGGTGTATGTGATTAACAAAAAGAACCCGAAATTCAAACAACGTCAGGGTTAATCGAGAATTCAAATAATTATTCATCATAAAAAACATTAGAGTAATATGGCTAGAATAGCAGGTATTGATTTGCCTAAGAACAAACACGGTGAAATCGGCTTGACCTACATTTACGGAATCGGCAGAAGCACTGCCCAAAAGATTCTGACCAAAGCCGGCATCAGTTGGGACAAAAAGGTAAATGAATGGAACGACGATGAGTTGGCATTGATTCGTGGATTAGTGAATGAGTTGAAAGTGGAAGGTCCGCTCAGATCCGAAGAGCAGATGAACATCAAGCGTTTGATGGATATCGGTTGCTATAGAGGTATTCGTCACCGTTTGGGTTTGCCGGTTCGCGGTCAGAGCACCAAGAACAACGCCCGTACACGTAAGGGACGTAAGAAAACTGTCGCCAACAAGAAGAAAGCGACCAAGTAGTAATTAATCACGGATAGAAGAAAATTATCAGTATGGCAAAAAATACAAAATCAACGAAGAAGAGAGTCGTTAGAATCGAGGCCTCGGGTAAGGCATTTATCTACGCTTCATTCAATAACGTCATCGTTTCCCTCACCAACAATGACGGTCAGGTGATTTCCTGGTCTTCCGCAGGTAAGATGGGATACAGAGGTTCCAAGAAAAACACTCCCTACGCTGCCCAGATGGTGGCACAGGATTGCGCTAAAGTGGCCTACGATCTCGGTCTGCGCAGAGTGAAGGTTTATGTTAAAGGTCCGGGACAAGGCCGTGAGTCAGCCATCCGTTCCATCAACACCACGGGCATTATCGTGGAGGAAATTACGGATGTCACTCCGCTTCCTCACAATGGCTGCCGTCCTCCTAAACACAGAAGAGTATAATTTTATCATTTATCATCGAAAAAATATAGATTATGGCAAGATATACAGGACCCAAAACGAAAATCGCAAGAAAATTCAAGGAACCCATCTACGGTCCCGACAAATATTTCGAGAGAAAGAACTATGCTCCTGGTCAGCATGGTCAGTCTCGCAGACGCACGAAACTCTCAGAGTATGGTATGCAGCTGCAGGAAAAACAGAAAGCGAAATACACTTACGGTATTCTGGAGCGCCAGTTCCGTAAACTGTTCCATCAGGCTTCCCGCATGAAAGGTATCACGGGTCAGAACTTGATGCAGCTCATTGAGAGCCGTCTTGACAATGTAGTGTTCCGCTTGGGCATCGCCCCCACCCGTAATGCAGCCCGTCAGCTGGTCTCCCACCGCCACATTACTCTTAACGGACAAATTTGCAACATTCCATCTACGTTGCTTCGTCCGGGTGACATCGTGGAAGTTCGCGAACGTTCTAAAACTCTTGAGGTGATTGAAAATTCCCTCAGCGGCAAGGCAATGAACTACGCATGGCTCGAATGGGATGGCAGCCTTAAGGTTGGTAAATTCATGCAATACCCTCAGAGAGAAGAAATTCCTGAGACCATCAACGAGCAGGCTATCGTCGAATTGTATTCTAAATAGTAGTCAGTGATTAGTGATTAGAAATTAGTGAGCAGTGATAGAAACCAGAAATGGCAAATCACAATTCACAAGTCAAATCACAATTCACAGTTCACAATTCACAAAAAACAAATAAAATGGCAATATTAACATTTCAAAAACCCGATAAGGTCATCATGAACGAGGCCGACGATTTTCACGGCATATTTGAATTTCGTCCGCTGCAACAAGGTTTCGGTGTCACCGTGGGCAATGCCCTGCGCCGTGTGTTGCTCTCTTCATTGGAAGGCTATGCCATTACCTCTGTGAAAATCGAAGGCGTCGCGCAAGAGTTTTCATCAATTCCGGGCGTTATGGAAGATGTCCTCGACATTGTCCTTAACCTCAAACAGGTTCGCCTGAAAAACAAAGTGGACGGCTATACCTCCGAGAAAGTTTCCATCGTCATTAGTGGACAGGACACGTTCACAGCCGGCGACATGAACCGCTATCTCAACTATTTCCAGGTGTTGAATCCGGAATTGCTGATTTGCCGTATGGAGCCCTCCGTCCGCCTGAACATGGAAATCACCATCGACAAGGGTCGTGGCTATGTTCCAGTGGAAGACAACCGCCAACTCCATGATGGTATTGATGTGATTGCCGTTGATTCCACCCATACCCCTATCCGTAATGTCAAATATACGATCGAACCTTATCGTGTCGAGCAAAAGACTGACTTTGAGAAGTTGATCATCGAAGTGGAGACGGACGGCTCCATTCACCCGAAGGATGCCATCCAGGAAGCTGCCAAGATTTTGATTCAGCACTTCGCCCTCCTCTCAGATGAAAACATCGCTCTTGACGCTCAGGATCAGACCGACAGCCCCGAGGTTACGGAAGACAGCGAAAAGAATATCCGCCAAATCCTTCGAGCTAAGCTTATTGATATGGACCTCTCTGTCAGAGCACTCAACTGCTTGAAATCTGCTGAATTGGAGACTTTGGGTGATCTGGTTGCTTTCCACAAGGCCGACCTGCTTAAGTTCCGTAACTTCGGTAAGAAGTCGTTGGCAGAGTTGGAAGAGTTGGTTCACAACAAGGGCTTGGAATTTGGTATGAATGTAGAAAAGTATAATATAGATAACGAATAAAACAATGAGACACGCTAAAAAAATTAACCATTTAGGTAGAACTGATGCCCACAGAAAGGCCATGTTGTCCAATATGGCAACCTCTCTGATCATGCATAAGAGAATTAACACCACCTTGGCTAAGGCAAAAGCGTTACGCATGTATGTGGAACCCATCGTGACCCGTTCCAAAGACGACACGACCCACTCCCGCCGTATGGTGTTCTCTGAACTGCAGAACAAGTTTGCCGTAACGGAACTCTTCAGAGAAATTTCCCCGAAGATTGCCGATCGCCCAGGCGGTTACACCCGCATCCTGAAGACCGGTTTCCGTAAAGGTGACAATGCCGAGATGTGCATCATCGAGTTTGTAGATTTCAACGAAACCTACACTGTTGAGAAAACCAAGAAGAAATCCACACGCACGCGCCGCAGCAGCAAGAAAGCTGCCGCTCCCACAGAGAACGTGGCAACAGAGGCTCCGGCCGCTGAAGTGGAAGCTCCCGCAGCCGAGTAACACACAAAGTGTTGTTGTGAGTACAGAAAAGAGATGTCGTGAAGGCATCTCTTTTTTTGTCAGTCAGTTTTTAAAGGTATAATGAAAAGAGCAGAGTTTCCATTCGAAACTCTGCTCTTTTTGCCAATAGCCAATAAATAGCTAAAAGCTAATAGCCAAAGGCCGATTAGTATCCGAAAATCTCTTCCAATGTGAGTTTCGTGACCTTTCCGTATTTCTCCAAACCCTTCAAATCCACCTCGTTTTCGTTGCCTAACACGACCACAACACGCTTCTGACCTTTGATGTAATTGGCGTTGAAATTCTTCACATCGTTAAGGGTCATTTTCTGGATGGCGTTGAAATTGGTTCTGTCCATCGGAGCCTTCAGCCCCATTTCCTCGCAGGTGAGGTAGTAGTTGATGATGCTCATCTTACGGGTGCGGTTGGTGCGGTATTGGGAAACCAGAGAAGTCTTGGCCAAGTCGAAGTTCAGCTCTGACACGGGCATGTTGTCCAACAGGTCGGTGAAGGCCTCCATGGCGTCGATCAGCTTGTCGTTCTGCGTGCCGATGTGGGTCATATTGTAGTTGTATTTGCCTTTCTCGCTGGGTTCCACATAGTAAGCGGCGGCGGAGTAGGCTAAGGAGCGTTTCTCGCGGATTTCCTGGAAGACGATGGAGTTCATGCTTCCGCCGAAGTATTCGTTGTACATTTCGATTTGCGGACTCATAGCCCAGTTGGCAGGCACGGAGGTGCTCAGCTGGCGGCACAAGGACTGTTTGGCATCATAGTGGGCGAAATAGACCTTGTTGTCTTTCGTGGCGAGACGGTCGTAGTCGGCACCCATCTTGACGGGCTTCTTGGCCGGATGCACGCTGTGCTTGTCGGTGAGGACTTTCTGCAAGTCATTGAGACTCAAGTCGCCGTAGTAGAGGATGCGCTGCGGTTGGGAGGTCATCGTCTTGATTTGGTTGACGACATCCTGGGCCTTGATCTTCTGGACCTCTTCGTTGCTTACGAAATACTTGCGGATGTTGTCTTTGCCGTAGGAAACATAGCGCAGCATGTTCTGGAAGATGCTTTGCTGGCGGGATTTCGCATCGTTACGGGATTTCAGCACATCGCTGATGGAATTCTGAACGGATTCCTCGGAGATTTTCGGGTGATTGAGGATGTCCTCCACGATGGCCATGGCCTTCTCCATGTTCTCGCTGAGGCCATTGATATAAATGCTGGCGTATTTGTCACCGAAACCGATGGAATAAGTGCAGGCGAGGTCGTACATCTCGCGGTTGATTTGGCTCAGTGTACGGTTGTCGCTCTCTAACTGGTCGAGGAAGTTATTGGTGATGCCGGCTTTCTTGTCATAGAATCTACCATAGTTGTAACGATAGACTAATGTGAAGCGGCCGTTGTCGGTGTTCTTCACGTAGAGGATTTCGTTGCCGTTGGCCTTGCCTTTCTGCATGTCTTTGTTGAAATCGACGAAAACGGGCTCGATGGGGTTCACCTTCATGTTTTTGACCTCTTTCAAGAAGTTGCTTTCCACGTCGCGGTTCATGACCACAGGGGTGATTTCGGGCTTATCGACTTTTTGCACATTGCGTTGCTCGCCTTGACGTTTATAGACAATCACATAGTTGTTTTTCTTGAAGATGCGTTTTGCGAAATCAACCACATCCTCTTTGGTCACCAGGCTCATGTTTTCGGTTTCATTGACCACATCCTGCCAGCTTTGGTGTGAAAGATAGGCAAACGCCATCGCCATGGCGCGGTTGGTGTTGCTTTCGAGGCTCGTCATGTCGCGCAGTTTGCGGTTGTTGATAGCAGCGGTGAGCAGTTTTTCGTCCCAGTTGCCGGATTTCAGAATCTCGATTTGTTGCAGCAGCAGGTCTTTCAGCTGCTCAAGGGTCTGTCCTTCTTTGGGTCTGCCGTAGAGACGGAAGTAGGCGTAGTCGTTGAGGTCGCTAACACCGGAGGATGCGGACATCGCTAACTGCTTCTGGTTGATGTTCTCGTCAATGATACCGCAGGAGCCATTCATCAGCACGGCGTCTGCCATCTCGGCGAGGAGTACGTCGCGAGAGCCTGTGCCGGACTCAATGCGGTAGCCGATTTGCACATTCTCGGGCTCAAGACCATAGACTTCCACGGTTTTCACCTCGCGGATAGGTTTCTCATGCACGTAGGTGAAATCGGGGATGTATTTCGGCTGAATCTTTCCGAAGTATTTGTCAATCAATTTGATGACCTGATCGGGATCGAAGTCGCCCGCCATGGCAATGCAGTAGTTGTTCGGTACATAGTAGGTGTCGAAGTGCTTGTTGATGTTGGTCAATGACGGGTTCTTCAGGTGCTCGATGGTACCGATGGTGGTCTGCGTGCCGTAAGGATGGTTCGGGAACAATGCCAAGTTCAACTGTTCGTAGGCGGTGCGGCTGTCGTTGGCCATGTTCATGTTCTTCTCCTCATAGACGGCCTCTAACTCGGTGTGGAAGAGACGGAAAACAGGGTTGGCGAAGCGCTCACCCTCGATCTTCAGCCAACGCTCGACCTCGTTGCTCGGGATGTCCTCCTGATAGACGGTCATGTCGTTGGAAGTGAAAGCGTTAGTGCCCTGTGCACCGATCATCGACATCATCTTGTCATACTCGTTGGGGATGGCGTACTTGGAAGCCTCGTACGACACGGAGTCGATCTGATGGTAGATGGCCTTGCGCTGGGCGGGGTCGGTGGTGTGGTTATAGACCTCGTACAACGCTTCGATCTTCTTGAGCTGCTCCTGCTCCTTGGCCCAGTCGAGGGTGCCGAAGTGGTTAGTGCCCTTGAACATCAAGTGTTCCAAGTAGTGGGAGAGGCCCGTGGATTCCGACGGGTCGTTCTTGCTGCCCACGCGCACCGCGATGTAGGTCTGGATGCGCGGAACGTCCTTGTTCACGGACATAAAGACCTGCAGACCGTTGTCCAACGTGTAATGGATGACGTTCATCGGGTCATTCTGATAGGTCTCCTTGTGGTAATTCTGCGCGAAAGAGCTGAAGGTCAGGAGACAGCAGGCCGCCAGCAGCAGAGTTGCGATAAAGTTACGTTTCATAATGTTTGATTTGTATTATTGTTTGATGAATTTTTCAGTATAAGAGTCTTTATCCGTATAGATTTTCACGAAATACACCCCTTGTTGGAGCGACGAGACGTTTATCTCCGAATCGGGATGTGTTTTTGAAATGATTACCCTTCCCAACAAATCACAAATTTCCATGCGGCTTACATTGTCTAAAGAAATGTTCAATTCGTTATGAACAGGATTCGGATAGACAATGGCATTCTTTTTATCATAGGAGGGAATGCCATCGTGTAGGAATTCCACGTCAAAGCTCGCTTGGTCGCCATTGTATTGGATGTTGGTGATTTCGAAACTGGTTTCGGGTGTGCCGTTGGTGAGATAAGGATGCGGGTTGGTGGTGGGGCCGAAGGAGGTGCGGTTGTTGTTGCCAAAGGCAGCATTGTTGATATTTCCATTCGTGATATCATTGGAGCTGTTAGGCCTGAAAACCCAGTAGGAGTGCGGTATGGTGGAGTTGTTAAAATAAGCGTTGCCGGAATAATCTAAGTCGTTAGGGTTGACGTTGTCATTCCATCTGCCGATAATCACGCCGCTGTGGGGAACATTCTCCATGAAATCGTCGCTGTTCCGGTACTCGATGGTGTACCACTGGCTTGGATTGATAGATGATCGGATGAAATAACAGTTGTTTTGGTCGGAAGAGGTGACGCTGTTCAGCACATAGTGCCCGCTCTCGGTGATTTCAATGGGCTCGTCAATAACACCTAAAAACTTGTATTTGAGGATGGCGGAGACTTGCTGTAGATTGTTCTGCCCCATTATATCCCAAAAGAAAACAGGTTCTATGTATGGATAGTTGTAATAATGGTAGAGGTCGGGGAGACCTAAGGAGTGCCCCATTTCGTGACAAAAAGTGTTGGCTGTGAAATAGTCGCCGGAATGGGCGAACTCGAGGTTGAAGGCACAGGGTGTTTTCCCATTAATGTTGACATCGAAAGATGTCGTGTCGAAAAAGTCCATTTGAGGCCACAGAAGATCATCCCAATCATCAATATCACATTTGAGGATGAAGCTTATATTGTCAATTAGTCCATCGTTGTTGCCGTCCAAGTTGATGGTAGAGTCCACTAAATGCAGGGAATCCACGTGTGCCATCGCATTTGCAAGCATCACATTTCTCCGAAGCAGGGCGGGCCCCATTCCCGAATATCCTTCCGGATTACTCGAACTGCGGGGTTGATAATAAGCGTGGGGGTGAGCGTCTTGATAGGAGATGATGGCGGTGTCTTGGATGTTGTTCGTGAAAACGGTATGGTAATTGATTTTCCCGTAGGTCATCGAATGGAAATAGTTGTTGACCGAGATTTGCTGGTAGGCGGTGTCGTTAAACATCTGGGCAATGGGCGCAAGCGTCTCGGAAAACTCCTCCTCATCGGCGAAGCGGATGAAAACCACCAGATTGGTGAGCGTCATCTGTTCGCTCCTGCCCAAATGGACATGAGGAGCCAAATGGGTGTTTTGAGGCGGGCGCGGCGGCCTCAGCGGCGGAATCGTGTCTGCAGCTGCGGCAAAGCCGAGAAGCGCAATCGCGTTGAACAATAGGACAAGAAGTCTTTTCATAACTTTTATAATAGTTAGTTCATTTATTTAAAAATGTAACCTGCAAAAATATGTTTTTTGTAATAACATCCGCTTTGTTGTTGATAAGTATTGATATTTAGAGGTTGTGACATTCCACAATAGTTGTCCATTTTTTGTACACCCCTGTCACAATAATGGACACCCGACCGACGTTGCCTTTTGTGTAAATGGTTGATTTTTAGGTGTATGCCGGTTTTGGCACGGTTTTGGGAATTAAACTACTACCTTGAGCAGCCCCGGAGGGGCAAGACGCGCGAAGCGTTAATAACCCCACACAAGCGAAGCGCAGTGTGGGGCTTGAAGAGGCAGATCGTTTCGGACTGCGGGATGCCCCGGAGGGACAAGGGCTCGGTAGGGGTACGGATGAGGGAGATGATACGATGATACGATGATGCGATGATGAGATGATGAGATGATACGATGATGCGATAATGCGATGATGAGATGATGAGATGATGAGATGATGAGATGATACGATGATGCGATGATACGATGATGCGGTGATATTAGAACGAAACAACGAAACAATGATACGATTAGAGAACATCAGCAAAAGCTTCCGTTCCGAGACGGTGGAGACGAAAGCGCTACAGCGAGTAAACTTGGAGGTCCGGAAGGGCGAGTTCATAGCCGTGATGGGCCCTTCCGGTTGCGGCAAGACCACTTTGCTCAACATCCTCGGGCTTCTCAACACCCCCGACTCGGGCCGCTATTTCCTTGACGGCCATGACGTGAGCGGACTGAAAGAGCGCGACCGGCTGAAGCTGCGGCGCGGGGTCATCGGCTTCGTGTTCCAGAGCTTCAACCTCATCGATGACATGAACGTCTTCGAGAACGTGGAGTTGCCGTTGCGTTATCTCGGACTCAGCAAGTCGGAGCGCAAGGCGAAAGTCAACGAGGTGCTCGAGCGCATGAGCATCATCCATCGTGCCAGCCACTACCCGCAGCAGCTCTCCGGCGGACAGCAGCAGCGCGTCGCCGTGGCCCGTGCCGTGGTCTCCAACCCGCAGCTCATCCTCTGCGACGAGCCCACAGGTAACCTTGACAGCCACAACGGCCTCGACGTTATGCACCTTCTCTGCGACCTCAATGCCGCCGGCACCACCATCGTCATGGTCACCCACTCCGCCCACGACGCCGGCTTCGCGCACAGGATCGTTCACCTGCTCGACGGCACCGTCAATGATGAATGATGAATGCTGAATGCTGAATGATGAATGTTGAATGTTGAATGCTGAATGAAGAATGAAGAATGTAGAATGTAGAATGAAGAATGATGGTGCGAAAGAGCCCCAATTCCCCCCTTTAGGGGGGATGCCCGCAGGGCAGGGGGGTATCAAAACTACTTCCTTGAGCAGCCCCGGAGGGGCAAGACGCGCGAAGCGCTAATAACCCCACACAAGCGAAGCGCAGTGTGGGGCTGGAAGAAGCAGAAGGTTCCGAACTGCGGAGACAGCGATGACGACGAAGCGCAGCCTCAGTGTATGGGCCTGACAAGAACGAAAAAAACAATCAGATATGAAAACCCCAAAA